>Ga0316207_10000236_pt1 | contig 107625 bp, 90 predicted proteins | sample 6weekpyrite_MG_FD_204943 | JGI IMG/M metagenome (GOLD analysis project Ga0316207, IMG submission 204943) | Microbial mat bacterial communities from mineral coupon in-situ incubated in ocean water Damariscotta River, Maine, United States -... | ecosystem: Environmental > Aquatic > Marine >...
GAAGTGTGTTGTCGAGGAGCCGTGTGCGGGAATAGCGCAAGCACGGTTCTGTGAGGGGCTTGGTAGCAACTGAACTTTATTGTGACCTGTTTTACAATAGTATTTGGAAGCGCCGGTCTACTCGACCGTTTTTAGCATTTAAAAGTACTTAACTAACATTCACTCGTATTACTGAGAGTGGATAATCTTATTCGAAAATCGATGTTGGTGAGCTATAAGCTGTGCCATCATCAAAATTCTTGAATAAATAGCGATGAGTTATTATTTTATTCAATAATTTCTCTGTTATCTATAATTCAAGATGTGACAATTAATGATTTTGGAGTAGAGTTGATGTTTCCAGCAGGAGAGGTAATAAAAATATTGTATGAGCAGAGTACGCAATTTTACGTGTCCCTTTTTAATTAGTTAGAGGTGTCCAGAAAACCGGGACAACAGCGGAAAACCCGATTACTCAACTGTTAGAATTTTCGAGAGAATAATGAGAAATATTAAAATTATCAATTGCACAATGATAGTGTTGGTATGTGTGTTTTCGTACCCCTTGAATTCTTCTCAAATGGATGATCAAGTCTTAGCGGAGAATAAACAACACCACACCAAGATAGGATTTCAAAATCATCCTCATGTAGAAACTGCGGCTCCTAAAGGCATTTTATTTTATATGCGTCGATTTTGGGCGTCAGTTTTTGTACCTAATATACCTGATGGACATGCCTTGTCAGAGTTGGAGTCTATGCAGCTTCTAAATTCGATAGACGGTGATCGTATTACGTGGCTGGGACATGCAAGCTTTCTCCTAAAAACATCTGAAGTTACAATTTTAACAGATCCATTTTTAACAGAATTTGCTAGTCCAATTTCTTGGGCTGGTCCCAGACGGTTTGTAAATTCCGGTATACCCATAGATAGACTAGAATCAATAGACATATTGATTATTTCACATAATCACTATGACCATTTGGACGAGAAGACGATTAGTAATTTAAAAAACAAAGAAACTATTCATGTTGTAGTTCCGTTAGGCTTAAAATCATTTTTTATTGAACGAGGTTACAGTAAAGTAACTGAGTTGGATTGGGGAGAGTCGGTATCTGTTGGGAATGTTGAGTTAACATCGCATCCGGCTGTCCATGATTCTGCCCGCAGTACTGATGATCATAATAAGACCTTATGGGCTTCTTGGGTAATTCAGAGTCCTAAAAAAAGAATTATCTTTGTTGGCGATACAGGATACTCAGATACAATTTATAACGAAATTGGCGAGAAATATAACTCATTTGATTTTGCTATTTTACCAATAGGTGCATATGAGCCAAGAAAATTAATGTGGATGTCACATGTAACGCCTGAAGAAGCGGTTTCGATTGGGAATGATGTTCATGCAAATACATTGATTGCCTCTCATTGGGGAGCCGTGAGTAGTTTATCTGATGAGCCACCATTTGAACCCCCAAATCGTTTCAGAGTGGCAGGGACTAGTAGTGGTTTTTCTGAACGAGCGTTGTGGGTCATGAAGGTTGGTGAAACACGTTCTCTTTCAAGAAATTAAAATTGCCGTAGAAAGAGTATGAACAAGAACCTAAAATGCTCCACTATGTCTGACAATTTACAGCGTTTGATTAGGAGTGCGAGGTTATGTTATCTAACGTTTTAAACATAAGATTAACAGTGATGTTAGGTGGTGTTGTGATGTTTAGTGCTTCATTAAAAATGACAGAAGCCATATCGCAAGAAATACCAAGTGAGCTATTTGGCATTACCTTAGGCAGCATCTATGAGTTGGGCGAGCCTGATAAAGGAACATCAGGAAATCTACCAATTAAAAAATCCACAGGATTTTCAGAAACCTTGGGCCATGGCATTCATTACTTTTTCCAACCCCAAATTCAATATAAGCATTTTACCTATGTTGAAAAACGTAACTCACCTGATGATCAATCTTTTCAAACCTCCTTTAAATTGTATTTATTACCCATTAGGTTTGGCGATATATCAAATAAGAATCCGTTAAAGGGCGACCAAGCGAAGTGGGAAGTACTTGCCATTGAATGGTCGAACGGAATGGATAACCAAAAAGATGCCTATCTATGGGCAAAAAATCTTTGTCAATCTTATACAAATACACTATCCATTGAGCCTGAAATAACCGACTATAGCAATGCCAATTGGTTTGAATGCAGATTCGCATCTGATAATAAACATTTAGATGTGGGGGGTATGGGAGCGCGCGCAAATATATCGCTAATTTTTAATTCAGAAGTGATAACAACAAAAGAAAATGCGATTACGAAATAGTGCCGATATTGGTAATTACACTTTGCTATGATTGGGAGTCTGGCGGAGAATATAATGGTGAATATCTGATGCACGAATGATATTCGATCACAAAAAAATAAAGGCTACATATGGAGCAGTCTATGTACTCCTTTATAAACTGGCAATGGTATTTTATTTTTTAGCTAAATAAAGATCACTTATTCATGGTATCCAAATATTTAGTAATTATGATATTCATTGGCTCATTACTAGGGTGTATAAATACTTCCTCAGATGATGGGAAAATACACATTGATTGTGGACCAAGTTCTTTGGCTGTCGGCAATAAATATATCTATTCATTCGAAAAAGAAAATAGCATTAGTAAAACAATCGAATATTCAATTATTGAAAAAAGTTATGAATATTTCCAGATCGAAATCGTCGAGAATGATATAGCAACTACCCATTTTAAACCCTCCTGTGAATCAGGTAAGGCTGTGTTATCTTTAGATGGACTTTCCGACGAGAGTTTATATCTTTTGTATGATGTGGGATGGATTGGCGAAAAATACCAGCGCACAAAAGAGAGTTTGTTTCTGTCACTTCAGGAAAAAGTGGATAAAATTAAATCTACCGATAGCAACGAATTTGAGTCTAGTATTAGAGAAAAATTGGGGTGTAGCTCGAGTGAATTTGAATTTTCTGATAAAGTGCATGTCGCCCGAAAATGCAGTGAAACTTCGGAGCTACAAGATGATACGCCCATAATTTTCCATACATACTCTATTTATGATATTGAAAACGCCCTTACACCCATGAGAGCAATAATTCAAAAAGAATTTTTGATTGAAGATTCATTATGGGCCAGATTAAAATTAGTTGATCAAGAATTTCTGTGATCGTTTATCAATTAACGAGGAATTAAGGTATTCGTCCATCTTTCTAATAATTTGGGATTGCGGTGGTCAAGTTTATATTGCCACTATAAATAAAATGATTTTATTTGAAACCACCAATTAAGCACCCCTCAAAAAATGACACAAACTTATGATTCTTAAAAATCATCGGCTGTATCATAGAGCTTTCGATTCTCTGAGTGAGTTATTAATATAGTTTACACATTTAATCTTATGTCACAATACCCATGGCGCATTCCGGAATTAAATATGATTAAGCAATGAAGAGGAAATAGCTAATGAATATTATTCTTCTTGTTACCTTTTTAACTAGTGTAATGCCAATTTTGTCTCAAGCAGATGAGCTTACTCTGATGACATGGAATGTGTATTATGACGATGACAGTGGTAAAACACGTTATCCGAACATTATGGAAATGATTGGACGTGAAAATACTGATGTGGTTTGTTTGCAAGAAGTGACTCCCACATTTGTAACCCTGCTGCATAATAGTCGCTTACTGGAAAAGTATCAGTTTGTGAGCGAAGATCTTCGACAGCGATATGGTAATGTAATTCTGTATAAGAAAAAGTTACAAAAAAAAGATAGTGTTGTGACAGATTTACCTTCTCGTATGGGTCGAAAGGGTTTATTGTTAACATTGGCTCAGCAAGAAAAACACATAACATTTGTCAATGTACACCTTGAAAGTATGATGGACGATGGTCCAATCCGTCGAAAGCAATTATCAAAAATTAAGAAATCAGTAGCTCTAGATGAATTGGTCGTTCTATGCGGGGATTTCAATTTTGGTGATGATGAACTTGATGATAGTGTGCTGGGAGAAAATTATCATGACGTTGGGAAGGGATCTAGTAAGGTGACCTATGACGTAGACGAAAATAGGCTTGCTAAAAAAACTGAATTCTTTTTTGAGAAAAGTCGTCGTTTGGATAGAGTTTATATCAAAGGTAATATTCAAATAGATGGTTATAAGGTTGTTTCTGTCAAGCACTCGGATCACTACCCAGTCATTATGCAACTCCGTACGGGGAGTCAGCGTACTCGATAATGAAATTCGGCCGTCCATGGGTGAATTGTCCTGTTATCTAACTACCCGCTAAAACTGAGTTTTACATCATATAAGCCACGAGTCAGTTCAGATTTTTATAAACAAGAATTTTTACCAAGTTAGCTGCTTATAAACTTCACTTTGTTCTAAATCTCAATAGTGAAAGCTAAAGTGTTAAATCTTCCACCAATGAGATTTGAATATTTTCTGGTATGGGATCCAGTATTTGTAAATATTCCGGATGATCAATTCCCATGGATATCTGACTGCCAGTTTTCGCTTTTTTTACCATTTCATCGCTTAGTTCAAACCGCAAAAAATGCACGGATGATGTTTTTTCTTCTGTTTCTCTTTCCAGGTCTTCATTTGCAATGGGGTATACTTTTTCGCAATCATTAATTTGAACCCAGGTTTTTCGTTCTATTCCTATGAGTTTTGCTAACATTTCTTTTCGTTGTTCCACTTCGGCGTATTCAATCATAAAAGTGGCTTTAAAATTATGGCCGTCGGGAATTAATGGGTTATAAGTTTCAAGTTCTTCGTTAATGCCTTCAGCATCAAAGATTTTTTCGATGCGTAACATTTCTTGAATTTGATATTGAATCGTTACTTGATCTTCAAAATAGAGTGTTGCGTTGTCGCCTAGATGGACTTGTCTATTTTTTTTGTGCTGCATGACTTTCTCACGAAACTCTGGTCTTTTTTCAGAATAAGTTTCGAGAGAAAATAAATCATTACGTGTTAATTTTTTAGTCATATATCACCTGCTTTTTCTATATGCCATACGCTTTACGTATTAATGTTAATGGGTGTACTGCACTTTCGTCGTTATCTAAGCCATGACCGATTTGATCGCCCGCCATAGGGCAATCACTGGTGTAATGGTCAGGTTCGAATTTTTTCACTTTATTAATTACTGGGCGGCAAATTTTCATGGAAATGTCATGGAATTCTTTCTTTACTGCATAGGTTCCGTCATGGCCAGAGCAACGCTCAATGGTATCGACTGTGGTATCGGGAACCATTTCCAGTAATTCCCGTGTTTTCAGTCCGATGTTTTGTACTCTCAAATGACAGGAGGCATGATAAGAAACTTTGCCTAGATGGTTTTTGAAGTCAGTTTTTAATTTTTTATCTTTATTGCGTAACATTAAATATTCAAATGGATCGAAGATGTGTTGTTTAACTTTTTGTACATCAGCGTCATCGGGAAACATCAAAGGTAACTCTTGTTTAAACATTAATATACACGAGGGAATGGGGCCAACAATATCATAACCTTGATCTATCATGTTAATGAGTTGTGGGATGTTTGTTATTTTCGTCTGTTCAACGGCTTCTAGATCACCAAGTTCTAGCTTTGGCATACCGCAACAGACTTCCGTGTTTACAAAAGTTGTTGGGATATTATTATGTTCAAATATTTTAAACAGATCCTCAACAATTTGAGGTGCGTTTCGATTACCATAGCAAGTGGCAAAAACGGCAACCTTGCCTTGGGTTAAATCAGTAGCTTCAGCGGTGGCTGAAGATTTATGCCCCGCCAATATTTTGCGAGCCGTTTGACTATGAAATTCGGGTAATACAGCGTCCGCATGAATTCCCATAACGCTTTCTAAGACCTGACGTGCAGGTTTGATTTTATTTACTGTATTAACCACACTCGATACAACCGGAATGCCAGCAAACGAGCCAACTTTATCTGTTGATGTGAGTATTTTATCCCGCGTACTCGCACCTTCTTTTTTATTTTTTATCGCTTTAGCGCGTAACATGGTGTGAGGAAAATCCAGATTCCATTCATGAGGTGGAACATAAGGACATTTGGTCATGTAGCATAAGTCACAGAGGTAGCAGTGATCGACAACCTTCCAATAATCTTTTTTATCAACACCATCCACTTCCATGGTGTCAGATTCGTCTACCAGATCAAACAAGGTCGGAAAGGAATTGCACAGACTCACACAACGGCGACAGCCATGACATATATCATATATTCGTTCAAGCTCAGTAAATAGCGATTCTTCGTTGTAATACTCCGGATTTTTCCAATCAATGGCATGCCGGGTAGGGGCTTCTAAATTACCTTCGCGAACAGATGTCTTTTGATTTGACATGATGATCCCTTGTGATCGAAATCTGAAATGAATGCTGTAAAAAGAAAAGATGGGCTAGTCACAAACATGACTAGCCCAATTGGAATTAATTGTCGAGATTATCTAATGCTTTTTGGAAACGATTTGCATGTGAGCGTTCTGCTTTGGCTAATGTTTCAAACCAATCAGCGATTTCATCAAAGCCTTCTTCACGTGCTGTTTTTGCCATGCCAGGATACATGTCAGTATACTCGTGAGTTTCACCAGCAATAGATGCTTTTAAGTTATCAGAAGTCCCACCGATAGGCAGACCCGTTGCTGGATCACCCGTTTCTTCAAGATATTCCAAATGGCCATGAGCATGGCCCGTTTCACCTTCTGCAGTTGAACGAAAAACAGTAGCAACATCGTTGTAACCTTCAACATCCGCTTTTGCTGCAAAATAAAGATAACGACGGTTAGCTTGTGATTCACCTGCAAATGCATCTTTCAAGTTTTGCTCAGTTTTGCTGTCTTTTAATGACATAGGGGATTTCCTCCTTGGTTGTAAAGCGATTTTGATGCTGAGTTTATATAACGAAATTGTGGATTTAGCCAATTTTTTATATCAATCTAACTGATAGATTATATCAATCAATTCCACAAATTTAATTGTTTAATTCAAATTGTCTTCCCACATTGACGATAAATTATTCAGTAAAGATTGAGTGTAATTGTATCAATGTTATCTTGCATCCAATGTTTGTTTAATTGAGTATTTAGTCTGTTTTTATGATGAAAACGATAGATAGTGCGGTGTTATTCAGTAAATACAGCGCTTAGATTGTGTAACTGTATTTCCTCGAATGAGGTGAGATTTCAGTTGTATGCTTATTTGTCCAATTTACCATCCCATAATAGATGTATTGGGGGCTCAAGTTTTAAACCATTATTGACGATATATTACTCGGGTTATGAAGGCGGTTTGATATTGATATCAACCAACGAAAAATAATAATGCCTCCGATGATTTGAGAGATGTGTCTAATTTTTCTGGTTTTATGAATATAAAAAAAGCTATCCATTTTTGTTTTAAAAGTTACGTATTATTTACATTGCTATTGATTCTGGTCATTGGTGGAACACTCATATGGTTTGTGCAAAAGAGCTCCCATGACTTTGTCGATTATCATAACTCCATTGCAAAAGGCTCTAGCGCGGGTGTCGCTGAACAAATAGCCTTTTTTATTGGTGAACAAAAACGCTTGGTAAAACTATTCGCCAACGAAAATTTACCACTTATCCTGGCGGTTAAAAATGATCCTGAAAACGACGATGTCCTAGAGACTCTCGATGCAGCAATATTCAAGTATTTTCCCAATCGATTTGCTTTTACGATTGCGGACAATAGCGGAGAGCCCATGTTTGAAGATTTTGATGGGCTGGTATCAGATGCATGCAAGTCGGATTTAAGAACTTTCTCTAAGGACAAACACTACGCGCCGTACATCCATCCAAATTCGGAAAGTTATCACTTTGATGTGATGGCTAACTTTGGACATCAGGAGGGTGAGCACGGTATTTTGTTTATCAGTTTTCATGCAGATGTAATGGGCAGTATTCTCAAGAGTACACAAGTGTTGCACCATAATATTATGCTGCTTTATCCTAAGCGAAAAGACTTGATCGAAGTTGTTGCCGAAGGTGCCAGAAATCATCTTGATCGACTGGATTATCGTCTGACCAAAAAAGAAAAATCACAAATTCTCCATCGTCAACCCATCCGGGGTACGCGTTGGGAGGCGGCAGATTTACACCATGTTAATCTCTTTTCTGATTATGAATCTCAAATACGTAATAATGCCATATTTATGTTTTTATTGGCGTTGTTGATCAGTTTATTGTTTGTCAATCGCTTGTATCGGGAGGAGTCTCAACGCAAACATGCTGAAGCACAAAAAGCGGCGATGATTGGACTTGTTGCCCATGAGTTCAGGACGCCAGTTACCAGTATTCTTGGTGCTTTAGGTTTACTCCGACATATGGCCGAAAAAAAATTGAAAAAAAATGAACTTGAGCTAGTCGATATGGCTCACGCCAATTCAAACCGCTTACAGTTACTCGTAAATGATTTTTTAGATGTGCAAACTCTGGAGTCAGGTAACTTCCAATTAGATATTAAAGAAGTTTCTCTCACTGATTTCATAACGAGTGCGTTAAATAACAATAAAATGTATGGCGACCAGTTTAAAGTCAGATTTAATTTACTTACCGATGTTTCGACATTTAAAGATGTTCATTTTCTTGCAGATGAATCCCGGGCGCAACAAGTATTAAGTAATTTGCTCTCTAACGCAGTTAAGTATGGCGGGCCAAATAAAAGCGTTGCTATAAGTATTGATCTAACCGCGCATGATGTGAAAATGAGTGTCCAAGATCAGGGGAAGGGAATACCAATAGAGCTTCAATCCCGGATGTTTCAGGAATTTGCCAAAGGTAATAACCAACAAGTCTCTGGGATAAAAAGCACAGGATTGGGATTAAATATATGCCATAAAATCATGACAAAACACGGGGGTAAGATTGGTTTCACAAGTGAGATAAATAAAGGTATCTGCTTTTTTATAATCTTCCGACGTAAGTAATCCAACATTTCAAAGTTCAAATAATCATCAATTTAAATTAAAACCTTGTGGATTTCGCTAAATTACTCATTTCAGGGTAAAATATTGCATTTATTTTTTCACTGTTTATCGTTAATTCACAGGAGTTGTCTTAAGTGCTAGACGTTTATCGATCTCACGTTGAAGAACGTGCCCAAGAAGGTTTACCTCCATTGCCACTTGATGCGGAGCAAACTGCATCTTTAATTGAGCTACTAAAAAACCCACCTAAAAATGAATCTGAGTTTTTATTGGATTTGTTTATTCATCGAATTCCACCAGGTGTGGATCAAGCCGCGTTTGTAAAAGCGGGCTTTTTATCAGACGTCGCTAATGGCAAAGCAAGTTGTGAATCAATTAACAAAACAAAAGCCGTGGAGCTTTTGGGAACCATGTTGGGTGGTTATAACATACAACCACTGATTAATTTATTAGACAATGACTCACTTGCTCCTGAAGTGGTTAAAGCCTTATCGAAAACGCTTTTGATGTTTGACGCATATCATGATGTTGTTGAAAAATCGAAATCCAACTCGTATGCCAAACAAATTGTTGACTCTTGGTCTGCCGCAGAGTGGTTTACAAATAAAGACAGTATGCCGGAAAAAATCACGGTAACAGTTTTTAAAGTGGATGGTGAAACCAATACCGACGATTTATCACCAGCATCCGAAGCTTGGAGTCGACCAGATATTCCACTACATGCCAAGGCAATGTTAGTCAGCAAAATGGAAGGCGCATTGGAAAAAATTGAAAATCTGAAACAAAAAGGGCATCCGTTGGCGTACGTTGGAGATGTGGTAGGTACTGGTTCCTCACGAAAATCTGCCATTAACTCTGTGTTGTGGCATATGGGGCGAGACATTCCATTTGTTCCGAACAAACGCCAGGGCGGCGTAGTACTCGGTGGAAAAATCGCACCAATCTTTTTTAATACAGCAGAAGATTCAGGTTGTTTGCCCATAGAATGTGATGTCGACAAACTCAATATAGGCGATGTCATTCATATTTTTCCTTATGACGGAAAAATCGAAAATGATGCAGGGGAGGTGGTTTCCAAATTTAATTTAAAACCATCAACCATGCCTGACGAAATTCGTGCCGGTGGACGAATTCCTCTGATTATAGGCCGTTCTTTAACAGATAAAACGCGCGAAGCACTCGGGCAAGAACCGTCAGATATTTTTCTACGACCTCATGCCGCGAAGGATACGGGCAAAGGTTTTACGCTTGCACAAAAAATGGTGGGCAAAGCCTGTGGGGTAGAAGGTGTTAGGCCTGGAACTTACTGCGAACCTAGGATTACCACAGTGGGTTCGCAAGATACCACTGGCGCCATGACGCGTGATGAATTAAAAGAATTGGCGTGTTTAGGTTTTTCGTCAGACCTGGTAATGCAAAGCTTTTGTCACACAGCGGCTTACCCAAAACCGGTAGATATTACGCTGCAACACAGCTTACCCGAATTTATTCAAAATCGGGGTGGTGTCGCACTCCGACCGGGTGATGGAGTTATTCACTCCTGGTTAAACCGGATGATTTTGCCAGACACCGTAGGAACCGGCGGGGATTCGCATACGCGATTTCCCATGGGTATCAGTTTTCCTGCGGGTTCAGGCTTAGTGGCGTTTGGCGCTGCTTTGGGTGTGATGCCACTCGACATGCCAGAATCCGTGTTGGTTCGCTTTAAAGGAACAATGCAACCCGGTATCACACTGCGAGATTTAGTTCATGCCATACCTTATGTGGCAATACAAAAAGGCTTATTGACTGTTGAAAAAGCTGGCAAGAAAAATGTGTTTTCCGGACGTGTATTGGAAATCGAAGGTTTACCTGATTTAAAAGTAGAGCAGGCATTTGAATTGGCTGATGCGTCAGCTGAACGATCTGCGAATGGCTGTACCATTAAACTTAATAAAGAGCCCATTATTGAATTCTTGCAATCAAACATCACGTTGCTGAAGTGGATGATCAGCAACGATTATGAAGATAAACGTACTTTGCAGCGGCGGATCGAAAATATGCAGGCCTGGATAGCAAACCCAGAGTTGTTGGAAGCTGATAAAGATGCGGAATATGCGGAAGTGATTGAAATAGATCTTAATGACATAAAGGAACCTATTCTTTGCTGTCCAAATGATCCTGACGATGCAAAATTACTTTCGGAAGTTGGTTCTGTACCAATTGATGAGGTTTTCATTGGTTCGTGTATGACAAACATTGGGCATTTTCGGGCAGCGGGTAAAGTGCTGGAAGACGTGACCAATGTACCCACACGATTGTGGATTGCGCCACCGACAAAAATGGATATGCGTCAGTTGACGGAAGAAGGTATCTATTCCACCTTTGGTCGCGCGGGTGCGCGCATGGAGATGCCAGGCTGTTCATTATGCATGGGTAACCAGGCTCGCGTGAAAGATGAAGCCACGGTGGTATCGACTTCCACACGAAATTTTCCAAATCGTTTGGGTAAAGGAGCGAATGTGTATTTGTCTTCTGCGGAATTGGCAGCCGTGACATCTTTACTGGGTCATATACCATCGCAAGCGGAATATATGGAACATGCAAATAAACTTGCGCCTTTGTCTGACAACATTTATCAATACATGAATTTTAACGAAATTGATGAGTACCAATCAGTCGCAGAAAGTTATATTCCCATCTCTGAAATAAAATGATGTCTATGTGATAACGTAAATTCACGGCAGGGCATTTATAAACGAAGAAAGGCGGAGAAAACCTCCGCCTTTTTAGTTTCCAATAGCTTATCTAGGGCGCAGTACCCGTATTATTAGTGGCTCCCGTTGCGTTACCCGCTAAATCTTTAACACCAGCGCCAACTGTCGCGGTAAATCCAGTCGCACAACCGCTGGCGATTGTTAATGTAGCAATTTTAAGCGTGGCATCTAAGCTTGCCCCATTGACGGTTACCGCTGCTGGCGTTGCGTCGTTGACCGTATAATTAGCCGCAGATTCTGCGTCAGTTTCATTAACCTCTTCGTGGAAAGTCACTTGAATATCATTACCGCTACATGCTGCTGTTATTGCCGTTCCCGCTGAGCTGCCGGGTCCAACGGTATCAGCTGCGGAGACCGCAGTATTGGTAGTTGACTCAACACCATCACTATTCACTGCACGAACCTCGTAAGAATGAGATTGCGTAAGCTCACCGTTAATAAACGCGGCAGCGACGTCGGTATAACTCGAGGTAGCAACATTACCCAATAGAGTGAGGTTTGCAGTCACCGCGCCAGCCGTTGTTGTGGAACGATAAACGTTGTAGCTTGAGGCGCCAGCCGTCCAAATCCAATCCAGATTGATAGTCGTTGTGGTTGAATCGATATTAGTTGTTACCACAGTAACCGTTGGGCCAGTATCTACAGTAGCTCCTCCGCCAGTGGTAAATGATGCGACCACTGTGCCTGCCACATGACCCACAGATCCTGCTTCATTTAAACCTGCGCCGGCAATATCCATTAGTTGATTAGCTGCGCCTATGGTTACACTGTACACGGATGAAGCCGCCAAGGCAGGTAGGGTAACCGTCAACTCAGTTCGCTCTGTGTTCCAGGCCATGGTGTAACCAATGTTTGCAGCTGCAGCCACGGTTGATTTTGTGCCGGCATAACTTGCTGTTACATCATCACGAAGCGATGCCACATTGTTTTCTTGAACCAGAAATTCTGAATATCCATTGGTTGCGAGTGCTTCGTTAAAAGTGAAAGTAACAGTTGCAGTTGTTGTTGCCCCGATATCAGCAAGATTACCAAAACTATTTGTACCATCGGATATATTAATCGCACTAACAATCGGTGCGAAGTTATCTACCAGGGCTAAGGTCACGCCACCTTCTGCGCTGTTAATATCAAACTTAGCACCTTCTGTTAGTGCTGCAACATTATATGTGCCACGTTTACTAGCAGCGGTATCATATGCAACCACAGTTGTTGCCACACCCGCTTCCAAATTGCTAAAGGTAAATGCGCCGCTATCATTCGTTGTTCCTTTGGCAACTAAATTGTTACCCGCTTGAGTCCAGACTTCAACAACGACACCCGCAGGTGCAAGGCTACCATTGGTATCGAAAACGATTCCCGTTATTTGTGTGGATAGTTTGCCGATTGTGAGAGTCGCTGTTGCAACAAGGCCTACAATGGGCGTGTCATGGTTGCTGCTATTTGTTTCGCCACCACCAGCGCCACCAGTTTCACTCTCATCAAATGAACTAAATACTACATTTAACGCGTTGCCCGTTACATCTACCAACGAGTATTTTGAGCCTGAGGAACTGGCCATATTTATTGGACTGGTAACACCAGAAGTATCGATGGTCGCCACATAAGCGCCCGCAGCGAAGCCATCATTTAAATCAGAAGTTGCTGGTACATCTGTGAAGATAAAAATTCCTTGTTGATTGGTTGTGGCGGTTGCAACACCAATATTGATAACCGCACCCACTACAGGATCGTTTGTCGTCGCATCCAATAATACGCCTTGAATTGAACCTGTTGGTTTCAGTTTTTCTGGATTAGGATTTTGCGTGGTATGGGTTGTGGAATTGGTATCACACGCAGTCACTAAAAATAGACTCGCGAGCAAGGCACTAAAACTGATGAATCTAAAATAACGCAGTGACATAACTGTCTCCTTGTTGAGGTTTAATTAAAGGGGAAAATGATTCTTTTTGAGCAAATGCGGTGTTTGTCGCAACTGCAAACTGAAGCCCTGTGTTTTGTGAACAGGCATGAAAAATTCTAAGTGCAAACTTCGATCGATTTTTTGATCGCAAGCTAAAATTCAATGCAGTACTCCAGTGAGGGCAGAGAATGTATTTTATAAAAAACAAACGCTGATTTTGTGGGTCTTTTATAAATCGGAATCATTGTTGACGCAAGTAGTTTTTTCAATAAATCCAATTAAATAACCAGTCTTTTTCGGTTAACTTCTCTGATTTAGTGTGTGAAATATTTGTCGTTAAATGCACGAAATTTTAATTAACGTTTCAAATTCAACCGGAACAGAATGATGAGAATGAGTTTTTGGGATTAACGCTGATTTTGCTTAACAATACGTTAGAAATTAGCAATTATTTGTCAAAATATGATTTAAAAAGAACTTGTTGTTAAGTGTTGTTCATTTAGAGTCTTGCATGACTTTTCTGTCTTGCTACTAAAGTTTAGGTATACCTTGCTAGTTATTGAATTATCGTTCTATAAACGCAATTTAAAAATCGTTCGGAATAACTCCTGCATTACGTTAAGCCACCATTGGTCGCAGATTTGAAAAACAAAAAATTTACAATGAGTATAGCTTGGTTTTATTTATCTTGGCCTTACATATAGCGCTGAATGTTTTTAATGAATGTCAGTCCAATGGTGGATTAATTGCGAAAACATAGTCTCGGAGGACTAAAAATGAGAATACGCCAGTATTATGGTTTAACCCAATCACTATTAACCGCTGCAGTCTTATTGTTCAGTGCTAGCGTCGTTGCATCACCACAAGGTTGGTCTGAAGGTGGTATGAAACCCGGACATGCACATGGTAAAAACCATGGTGCAGGTGGTAATTGGAAAGATAAAATGGGCGGCGGCTTTGCCATGGGTGGCGAAGGTTTTATGACAGCACGTTTGCGTGCGGTGTGGACATTGGATTTGAGCCAAGATCAGAAGACCAAAATACGAGCAATTCAACGTGATTTACGTTCGAAGCACTGGGCGTTGGAAGATAAAATAGAATTAACTGCAGACAAATTATTCGATTTGTACAAAACTGACAAGCGAGATGCTAAAGCGATTGGCAAAGTTTATGGTGAAATATTTGATTACCGACGACAAATAATCGAGTTGGCAATTGAAGCAGGTAATGGCGTTGAATCGGTTTTAACCAAGCAACAGCTAATGAGTTTAAAGAAATGGCGACCACAGCCTAAATGGGGTGGTGGCTGGGGTGGCAAATAAACCAGTCTGATTAAATACTGCCCGTAACGAATGCGTATGGGCAGTATTTTTAACACGCTACTTCACCACAATTTTCCCGTGTCTCTTTTCAATAAGCTGGTATTATCCACTGATCTAAATTAAATCAGTGATAATGTGTTTAATTCGTTCCAGCTCAATCCCAAGCATTATTTCAGCGGCGCTATTGTTATTGGCTGTTTCCAGATAGTCGATGGATTAAGCGCGTTAATGGGCATCATGTCAGATTTCGCTCGGGCTTTTTCTGTGTTAGAAATTTTTTGGCTGCTTGTTACGTTAGTCTATCTTCGCAGCATACAAAGAAAGCAAATCTCCATGTTAGTGCCTAACCTGTATTTGGCTTATATGATTTATGGTTTTATTGTTGGAAACTATTTATTATCCACACTTCCTTCAGGTGCTGAATTAGCTTTACCCATCTGGTATATCATTTCTGCAACATTATTTGGATTGCTTTATACAATTTCGTCGATTAAAACTTATCGCAAAAATTACCTTGCGTAACACTCTTTACGATGTCTCGCTACCGACCACCCCAAAAACCTTCATCACCTTATATTACCCCAGCAGGCGCTCAGGATTTACGGCAGGAGTTGCAATTTTTATGGACAAAAAAAAGACCAGAAGTCACGCAAGCGGTTTCTGAAGCTGCTGCTCAGGGAGATAGGTCAGAAAATGCGGAATATATTTATGGTAAAAAACAATTACGTGAAATCGATCGCCGGGTTCGTTTCTTACGAAAACGTTTGGATGTGTTAAATATTGTTAATGATTTACCGACGGATAAAACAAAAATCTATTTTGGTGCCTGGGTTACTATCGAAAATGAGCAGGGTGAGGAAAAAAAGCTACGTATCGTTGGGCCGGATGAATTTGATCGCGACGAACATTACATTTCTATGGACTCGCCTATGGCTAAAGCTTTACTCGGCAAAAGCGTGGATGATGACATTCAAGTGATGACACCCAAAGGGAATTTGAGCTGGATTATAATCGAGATCGAATACCTGGAATAGTTGTGATCCAAATACCACTTATTCACACTGATCATTTTCATGACCAGGATCGTTACACCTGCAATGTAAATGGTCGAAGCTTTTTGGTTCTTAAAAGTGAAGACCGTTATTACATCATAGAAAATAAATGTGGACATTTTGGTGTACCTTTAACCAACGCGAGAGTTGAGCGATCAAGCATTCAGTGTTTAGCACATGGTGCGAAATTTTGTTTAGCGTCGGGCAGGGTCTTGAATAATGCTGTTGAATCGTGTGTAGTGCTGGCGGTTTTCGAGCATGTAATAATTGATAATGTGATTTACATTTGTTTACATTGCTAGTTTATTGTGTGAAATGCCCCAATTTTCTCCGATTTATCAATAATCTTTTTTGAAAAGCGAAAAAATCTATTCAAACAACGGTTTAATGCGAGATCTCTCTCTTGTGTTTCAATTTGGCTCTAGTACAATTATTGTTTGGATAATTACGGGGTCTGTTCGCAAATTAAAGCGAATTTTTTGGCAAAAAGTATATCTATAAAAAGCCAAGTCATTTCAAGAAGGGTGAAATTTATGAAAAAATTAATTCGGTTGCCAATTGCATTATTGGTTTTATTAAGTAGTACATTGTTATTAACGGCGTGTTTTCACGACGATGATGATGATCACGAGCACTCAGAAACGGCAACAATTATTCCCGCAGTAAATCCAAAATTTGACAGCATTACATCAATTGCCAAATCAGATGACCCCAATGGAACTTATACAGCCTTAGCTGCTACGGATTTTGCTTACGAAGTAGATAAAGAATTGATCACGCTTGGTGAGTCACAAGTGGGCGCCAACGGGACTTATTTTCAAATTGTTGGTAAAGCCACAGTAGGCCATCATGGTTCTAAAACTTATACCGTATATACCTACCTCGCTGACGCAGATGCAGACGTGGCGGCAAATGAATTAACAACACTCGCGGTTGCAGCCGTAGCCAATGACTCAAGTATTGCAACATATCATGCTGCGATAACCGCTTTGGCAGCAGAAACTGGGATAGATGCTGATGAAATCACTAAGGCCCAAACAGAAGAAACTCGTGCTGGTAATGCAAACTTAGTAGCAACTTTGGCCGCATTGGCGGAAAGTGTTGAAGGTGATGCGGATACCGTTAATCTAACTACGCTTGCAGATACCGCAGCACCAAATATGGACCAAATAGCCTGGGGCGCATTACTTTATGACAATTGGATGAAATCACCAACGTCAGCACCAGTTCAAGGATCTGCACCGGCTCCCGTGTTAGATCACACAGGGCATCAAAAAGCCAAACAAACATTGTATGCTGGTAGCCACGATGGACACGCTGGTGGAAAATATGGCCATGATAAAAAACCTGCCTTGCTTGTCGCTAAAGTTGGGGATGAAACCACAAGCAAACATTTAGTAGATGGTGATGGCGAAGAACACGAAGGTTTTCGTCGTTTTGCTCGGTGTAAAGAATGCCACGGTTGGGATCAAAAAGGTGACCAAGGTTCTTTTGCTAACCGAGGCCGAGGTACTGCAACGTTAACCGATGCAGATGATACTAATACAGAAACCAATACTGGTGCTTTTGTTCGTCGACCTAAAGCCATTGCAGGAACTGACCTCAGTAGCACTACAGCATCGATGATGAATATGGTTGCTATGACTGATGCTTCGACCAGTAGCAATACTCGCAAATACGGTAATATAACCACGGCTGCCCTAGCTACAACTGCTGCTGCTACTGCAATCGAATGGAATGATCAGGTGAACGCTCAGGAGACAGTTGATAATGTCACAGCTCGTCTAAGTGATAAGCATCCCAGTTTTACTCGCTTAGCCGCTTCGGATGCGGATGGTGCGACCGATCCTTTCGGTGGAGCTGACAATGATATCGTTCCTACTCACATGCAAATCATGGCCTTAATTGCTTTTCTCAATTTTGAAGGGGCAGACATGGACAGCGTGATGACCTGGACAGCTGCAAGTGGGGATACCGCCGGTTCATATGCAATAGATGAGCACGGTAGTGCTGCTGCTGGAGAACATATTTATGCCACCAATTGTTTCCGTTGCCACGGTGCACCAGATACATCATTAGCAAATCCATTGCACCATGATTACACAAACCTTATTGGGTTTGTTGCTGATAGTAATGATGCGACTGGACTTAATCAAGTTCGACTAAGTGCATTAGCTCATGTGGCACGTTGGGGTAAAGCGGGTAAAGTGATGACTCGAGATCGTATTGGATCTCCCACCGCATCAGATGTTGCGAGTGTTTTAACATACGTTAAAGCATACAATGACGAACTTGTTGCCATTGCAGCTGATTCCTCTACTACACCGGTATATACATCAGGTGCTACTGCTACAGGTACGACTGGTGTTGGCGACGCGGCAAAAGGTAAAACGTTATATGACAAAGAATGTGCCTATTGCCATGCTGCACATGATGGTGATGGAACTGACGAAACTGATGAAGACACAACTGCTCGATGTCATAAGCACAGCGATGACTCTACGTATGCATCAGAGACCGATGGATCTTGCCCAGGTAGTACCCACGATGCCTTGTTACCTAATTTGGCACCTCATAAAATGAATGGCCATACTATGATTCATCATTTTGCTATGCGAAAAGAAATTAACCTATTAACAGGGGTTGATGATGACGGTAAAGCGAATGGACTTATGAAAGGTAAAGAAGATCTTACGCAACAACAAATTAATGATCTAACCGCTTACCTGAATAGTGTCGGTGATTTAACTGTCATGGATATGGGTATGTAAAGCTCACTTCATTTCGTTCCTAAAAAAGGGAGTCTGGTTTGCGCCAGACTCCCTTTGTTGTATATTAGGACTGGGGAATTTCAGCAACAGGATCGTTAATTGATTACGCTAAAAGTTATTGGCTTGACTGTACTTGCACTGTTTGTGAGCGGTTTGCTAATTGGCGGATCACATATTGTACTTGAGCACACTAATGACATGGAATTTTGCACATCTTGTCATTCCATGCAGATAAATTTCGAAGAATACAAAGAAACCATTCATTATAAAAATCCGTCAGGTGTTCGCGCGACCTGCGCAGATTGCCATGTACCCAAACCCTTGGGGGCTAAACTTTGGGCGAAGTTAGTGGCTGCAAAGGATGTTTATCATGAATTGGTAGGGACCATTGATAACAAGGAAAAGTTTGAAGCCCGACGTTGGCAAATGGCCAATCGTGTCTGGGAGAAAATGCAAGAGACTGACTCCCGCGAATGTCGATCATGCCATAATAAAGAAGCAATGGATCTTATGGAGCAAGATAAAATGGCCCGTAAAAAACATGAAGACATGGCATCTAAAGGCAAAACTTGTATTGATTGTCATAAAGGTATAGCCCATGAAGAGCCAGATGAACCCGAAGAGAATGAGGAGTCATGAATAATACTGTTAAAACTCTTCTGGAAAAATTAATTCAACTTAGCCTTGTTTTGTATTTTGTCTTTATTTCAACTTCACACGCGGCACCCTCCAAATCTGAAATCCTGGCTTGGTCATGTTTTAGTTGTCATGGTGTTAATGGTGCGAGCCAGGGACCGGCAACTCCTGTTATTGCAGGTTTGTCTGAAAACTATTTAATAGGTGCGATGTTGTCATATAAGTACGTAGATGATCTTGATAAAGCCGTTGATATTTTAGATGAGCAACCCGAGTTGGAAGATGTACGTGTCAAGAAACGTTTTTCTGCGATTATGAAACGTGTCGCGGCAGCTTATTCTTTGGAGGAGATTAGAGAGTTGGCTTATTTTTTTAGTCAACAAGAGTTTATTATACCGGATCAAGCTTTCAATGCGGCTTCAGCAAAAAAAGGTAAGAAATTACATAAAAAATATTGTGAAAAATGCCACGAAGATTGGGGTACGAGTACGGAAGATGACGTAGGTTTGTTAGCCGGTCAATGGAATGCATATTTGAGCTACACCTTAGAGGACTTTATCTCAGGTGACAGAGAAATGATAAAAAAAATGAAGAAAAAAATGAAGAAAATGCTGGATAAAAAAGGCGATGAATCCATTTCGCATTTAATCCATTTTTATGCGAGTCAACGATAAGTAATGAAGACATCACGTCGCGAATTTTTAAAACAAAGCGCTAAACTTTCTGCCTTGGGTCTACTTGCCCTGCCTAGGATTTCTTTTGCGAGCAGTGCGAAAGTTGTTATTGTTGGTGGGGGAGTTGCTGGCTGTACACTTGCGAGATATTTAAAGCAAATTAACAATTCAGTCGATGTCACACTTGTTGAAAAAAATCCAAAATATGTTTCTGCTTTTATGAATAACCAGGTTTTGACAGGTGAATGGTCAACGGAGAAACTGACGTTTACTTATGAAAATCTGGCTAAGCTAGGTGTTAAAATTATTCAAGACGCGGTCAGTGATTTAGATGTTAATCAAAAAACAGTAAAAACAGTAAAAACAGCAGCGGGAAAAAATTTAAATTACGATAAACTTATATTGACGACGGGTATTGATGCTAGTCATCAGCAACTAGAAGGTGCTGATGAAGACACCTTGCATCACAATGCCTGGTCTACTGGAACTCACATTAATGCGTTATTTAAAAAAGTTCAGGCCTTAAAAGCGGGCGGTGAGATTGTTTTAACTATTCCTCGCGGTGAGATAAGTGGATTAACGGCAGCTTATGAACGCGCCAGCTCACTCGCAACATTTTTGAAAAAACATAATCCAAAAGCGAGTGTTTTGGTAGTTGACGGTAATAAAAAAACTGACTTACAAAATATTTTCATTCAAGCATGGAATGAGCTATATCCTGATATTATTAAATATCATGGCGATCAAAATGTAATTAAGCAATCTAAAAATACGGTGAGTACCAAAGACAACGATTATAGTGCTGACTTGTTAAATGTGATCTCTCCACAGCGTGCAAGTAAGCTTGCTCATTCCATGGGACTAGTTGATGAATCTGGGTGGTGTCCAGTAAATCCAGCAAATTTTGAAAGCACGAAAATCGCTAATGTTCATGTGATTGGCGATTCGATGAAATCATCGAAAGTGTTCCGTAAGAATGCACAAACCGCCAATGGGCAAGCTAAAGTTTTGGCATTAAGTCTTAGTCAGGAATTATCTAATAGTAAGAAGGAATTTGCATTACCACCAATCATTGATACGGAATATGTAATACTTTCACCAAACTATGCGGTTTCATCAAGTCGGCTTTTGAGGTTTAATGACAACACATGGCAAGTTGTATCGCAAGGCATGAGTGCTTTAAATGCACCGGTCAAACAACGTCAACGCGAAGTACAGTATGCTTATAGTTGGTTTAACAATATCACACATGAAATATTTGAATCCTAGCATTATGCCATTATTCATTAAGAGTCTTTTTCTTATTGTTCTAAGCGCCATAGTGGGGTCTCATACACTATTGGCAAATGATGATGAACTCGAAATTGATCCTGACTGGCAAAAACAAAAAAATGCGCCCTATACTAAAAAAGGCGCTGACCGATGTTTGAAGTGTCACGACGAAGATAACGAGTATCCTATATTACCAATTTTTCGTAGCAAGCATGGTCAACAATCAGATCCAAGATCACCCATGGCGGGATTACAATGTGAAGCTTGTCATGGTCCAGGTGCGAACCATGCGAAAAAAGTACGCCGTGGAAAACTTAGAGCACCCATAATAAATTTTGGAAAAAAATCCAACGCACCAGTCGAAGTGCAAAATAAAATGTGTCTGCAATGTCACACAACTCACGCAAGAATGGGCTGGCAAGGCAGTAGTCATGAACAAAATGGATTAGCCTGTGCGAACTGCCATCGTTTGCATGTGGCGAAAGATCCGATTTTTAAAAAGTCTGGTCAACCAAACGTGTGTTTTAAGTGCCATAAACGAAGGCAAAGTGAGTTTCAACGTAGCTCTAGCCACCCGGTCCGATTTGGTGAAATGAAATGTACCAATTGCCATAATACTCATGATGCTATGGCTGATAAGTTAATTGACGCCAGTAATAAAAACGAAAAATGCTATGAATGTCATGCGGAGAAGAGAGGTCCTTTTCTGTGGGAACATCAGCCAGTAGTGGAGGATTGCACGGTTTGTCACACGCCCCACGGTTCTAATCATGGTGCGTTGTTAAAGAAGACGACACCTTTTTTGTGTCAACAATGCCATACACTTGATAATGATCATGCCAACTCAGCTTACAGTGGAGAAGATTTACCGACTAATAATTCGAATGCAAAATTTACAGCAATTAAATCCTGTTTAAATTGCCATTCGCGGATTCACGGATCAAACCATCCCTCTGGTGTGCGGTTTAATCGGTAAGCTATCGCTATGAAAAAGTTAAGCCAGATATTCTTATTATTTTTCTTAAATGCGCTCTTTTGTGCGGTTCATGCAGATGATAACCAAATATTTTCTCAACCCTTACCAGACATAGAAAAATTTCGTTGCAAGTACTGTCCAGAAATTGATGAAACAGTAAATGAAAAAAATCTGCACGCAGGGGCAATTCTCATCAGTAATAACAATGCGAAATTCAGTGAGTACAGAGGTTATGACGGATCTGCATTTATCCTAGATTTAGGGTATCAACAACAGCGATTTAATGAAGAAAGCTATTTGGCAGTATCATTGGATAAGGTGGGAACCAGTAATCGTGAATTTGAATTGGCCATGGGAAAATTTGGCGATTATCAAGCTGCCATTAATTATGATCAAGTGACGCGATTTCAATTTGATTCAACCAAATCGCCTTATTCTGGGGTAGAAACCAATAAACTCACTCAACCGTTGAATTGGACGCGTGATTCGAAAACAAGTGATTTACTAGCTGCCAATGATGAAAGCAATTCATACAATGTGATGCAGCGCAGGAAAAACTTTCGCTTGGATTTGAAGAAAATATTTACTCGATATTTTCAACTGGATTTACAATACCAATTTCAAAAAAAATCAGGCGTTAAAACGTTGGGCGTTGCGATAAATTCAGATCATTTTGGTGCGCGATCAATAATTTTGCCCGAACCCATAGATTACACCACGCAACACGCAAGATTTTCTGCTTCTTTTTTCCATCGATGGCTTAAATTAGAAGCAGGGTACAAGGTCTCCTTATTTAAAAACGAATACGCTAATTTAATGTGGGATAATTTATTTGATTCTAATACGTCGGGTGAATCCGCCAATGGCCAACTTGCACTTGATCCAGATAATCAGTTCCACCAGGTTTATGCACTCGGTGTATTGCAGCCCTTTAAATGGGTGAATGCAAAAGGTCAGCTTGCAATTGGTCGTATGACACAGAATCAGGATTTTCTACCCTATACTGTCAATCAAGATCTTACATCTGCTGCTTTACCGCAGAATTCATTGGATGGAAAAGTAAATACCTTAAACGCAAACTTTCGATTAAACCTAAAACCAATTCGTAGTCTATCTATAAATGCGGATGCAAAAGTTGATCGAAAGGATAATAAAACAAACCGCACAAGTTACAGTTATACAGCATTGGATTCAGAAATTGATAGTGCTACTCGAACAAATTCACCCTACGGGTATCGCTTGTATAGTATAGGATTAAATGGAAGTTATTATTTTAAACATCGATCCAGTATATCTACCGGTTATGAATATCAAAGAAAATCCAGAACCCATTCGGAAGTTGGCTTAACTAAAACTCATCGTGCTTGGGGTAAGGCAAAATATCAGTTAAACAATAACAACAATATAAGCGCTAAAATTACGAAAAGCCGTCGAGATGCATCCAATTTTGTGCTACTGACAAAACAAACTGATTTAATGCGCAAGTATTATCTTGCAGATAAAGACAGAACAAAGCTTAGTTTATTTATGAGTACATTATTTCTGGAGCACTTTAGTTTGGACGTTAATATTGATTATTCAACAGATAGCTACTCTAATTCTACAATTGGTTTAAACGACTCAGATGATTTGAGTTATGGGATAGATTTTTCGAGTGATATTTTGGATGATATTCAAATAACGACGTTTCTGCATAGGGAGCATATCAATTCAAATCAATCTGGTGTAGATTCTAGTAATGCAGCCTGGCAGGCGAAGCTTTCGGATACCTTTACCAGTGTAGGTTTTGGTCTTGAGTGGATAGAGATAACAGACGATATAAATGGGGGAGTTAAACTTGTTTATGCCAGTTCTGCAGGTGAAATATCTCCCCAGAAGAATAATACGAGCCAAGCTGCGTTTCCCGAACTTGAAACAAACAGAATGACAGCCGACTTTTTTATTAAGTACAATTATAAGGAAAATATGTCAATAAATGGACACATAATTTTAGAAAAATACTCTGAAAAAGACTGGCATTACGATGAGGTCAATTATGCAAGCGTAGATCATGTGTTGGGGACTGAACAATCCAGTAATGATTATTTTACCTCTCTTTTTCTGGTATCTATGAATTACATGTTCTAACCATTTCACTAAACAATAACAAAAACTTTGGACACTATTATGAATAAGCATATAAAAATTATTATTGCTGCAGTTTTATTTTTTGCGATCTCATTTATTTTTGTTTTAAAACCCATGATTTTTCACGAAAATGAATATACAGTTGTATTCGCTAATCGCAGTGAGCATATTATATCTAGCGTGGTTGTCTCAGGCGCAGGAGAAAATTCTGACAAACTTGGGCCAATTCAAGTCGGTAAAATTCAGGATTTCATTTTTATTCCGAAGCAAGATGGCGTTTTAAAATATACCATTGTCCAAAATAACCGAGAGATAAAAGGTGTTATTGAAAAAGACCTTAAGAAGGGTGAAGTCGGAGAGGTTTTTGTTTTAGTTAACGAATTATACAAAATTCGAGTGACTAAAGATTTTAAAATTTGACAATACATTCAGTTTTAAACTTTATAAAACAAAGAAACTGACTAAACTCATTTATTGATTGTCAGGGTGTGCATCAGTGATTAGTTTTATGAGTTTATCCATTTCACTATTTGTAGGTCGATGGGTTTCTGCAATATCGCAGGTATCTGTGCGGTGAGAAATGACAATTTTATTAGTTGGGTCGATATGTAAATACTGTTGTCCTGATCCTTGAGCATGATAAGTGCCGTCACCTCGTACCCACCACATATAACCATATGAAACAGAGGGTGTAATCAATGAATCTACGTCGCTATATGCAGTAGTTGATTCGCTAATCCAGGCGCTTGGTATGATTTGTTGACCATCCCAGGCACCATCGTTAAGGAAAAGTAATCCAAACCTCGCAAGATCTCTGGATGTAATAAAGAATGGATAGGCAGGATGGACTGATTCCTCTTCATAGACATAAACCACGTCATTTTCATTAAAGTCAGTTAGACCGATAGGTTTGGCGATCCAGTTGTCAAAAGCCTGTCCAATACTCATCCCGGTTTTAGATTCAAAAATTGAACCTAGCGTATTGAAATCCCAATTATTGTAATACCAAAACTCACCGGGCAAATGTGAGTTTCTGGTAGGCCTGTTTTGTACTGCGTTAGCAGTTTCATATGCTGCTCGGTGGTATACACCTGACCTTGCTTGCAATAATTGCTGTATAGTGGCCAATTTTTCAGATGCATTTAAAGAGGGGTTCTCATCATCGATTCCGAGCGTTGAAAGATTCTCATTGATATCTATTTTCCCCATTTCAATTGCAATACCAATTAGTGTACTAAGCAGACTCTTCCTTGCTGAGTGACTATTAATTTTCTTATCAATCATTCCCCATTCAGCAACGAGTGACTCATTATGCAATATAACAATAGCGCTAGAGCCAATTTCATTTGCATAGTCTTTTGCAATAGCTAATTTTTCTGGCGACCAGCCGGTTGCATTAGGGTATTGATTTGAGATTGATGCTTGTGGTGATACCTCGGATAAATTACCTGGTGATTCATTAAAGGAGCATTGCATGGAACAACTACTTAATTGACTGGACGAAAGTGTCAAGAAAAGTAGAGTAACCACCGGTAATTTGTAAAATAATAGTAATTTCAAAACATAAATCCAATACTGGTTCCCAAGTGAGTTTCCAACTTGTTTTTAATTAGTGTGGGCATGAACTGTAATTGCAGGTGAGTGGTTTTGTTTTTAAAGATTGGAATTGCATAACCCACGGCCAACATGGATGAAAATCCCCATGTATATTCGGGTTCAAAATGAGGATCACCTGCAATCATACGGCGTAGAAAGCCTATATCACCACGAAAAAAAAGTGCTTTATGATTATTGTTCACAAAATACAAACCGCTGAAGGTTGTATGAAAATTTAAAAAATAAAAATCAGCGTGTTCCACACTCAACATATCAATATCCGCCGCCAAATTGGCTCCCAGCAGAATGTGAGAATTATTTTGTATCCAGTATAGGCCCACAAGATCAACGTGGGTGACAAGTCGTCCCCATTTCTTGTTAGCAGAATATCGATTAAGAATCCGATCAATTTGTCCTGAGTAATTGTGCGTTCCTAATCCGATTGATGTACTTATTTTGTCAGGTTTAGAGGCTGCAACCCCTAGATAAGGGGTAGAGAGAAGCATGATAAATAGTAGTATGGGAATCGTTATTTTAATCAAATAATATGTCATATTTTTCAAATTAGCGGGCTGCAATGCCCTGTGTTTTAATAGTTCAAGCTGAATGACAGATGTTCATTTATTTTGATACAACTTAGTAATAAGTATAAATTAGAAAGTTCTTTGTTTCATCTATCGATTTTGACATTTTGTCCTATGCACAATAATGTCTATAATTAGGCGTCTAGAACAAGGAGAGTGAGAGTGATTTCTTTAACGGTAAACGGAACAAATCATACACTAGATATCGATGACGACATGCCTTTGTTGTGGGTTTTACGAGATATTCTTGGACTAACCGGGACCAAATATAGTTGTGGTATCGCTGCCTGTGGTGCATGTAGCGTACTAATTAATGGAGAGTCTATTCGATCCTGCATTACCCCTGTAGAGCAGGTTCAGAAGCAGAATATTTTTACAATTGAGGGTTTGTCAATGAACAGCGAACATGCGGTTCAACAGGCCTGGATAGAGCATGATGTTGTTCAGTGTGGTTTTTGTCAATCGGGTCAGATAATAAGCGCGGCAGCGCTGCTCTCAGAAAATAGTTCTCCCAGTGATGATGATATAAATAAAGCAATGTCGGGCAATCTTTGTCGATGTGGAACTTATCCTCGAATTCGTCAAGCTATCAAGCATGCCGCCAAAATAATTCAGGAAAAGGATAGGACATGACAAAAGTGGTTGTTGATCACGAAAAACGTCGCTTTCTACGGCTATCTACATCGTTAGCGAGTGTTTTGGTAGTTGGGATTAATCTTGATGCTTGCTCAATGAGGAAACAGACCTTATCAAAATTTGATGTCAAGAATGAAACTTTGCAATCCACGGTTTGGGTAAAAATACATGCAAATAATGCCATTGAAATTACTGTGCCAAGTGTTGAAATGGGGCAGGGTGTTGCTACAGCGTTACCCATGATGCTGGCAGAAGAAATGGAAGCAGATTGGTCTTTGGTGACATTCAAATTGGCAGAAGCTAACAGTCAATTTAAAAACCCCTTAACTCGGCGACAACAAACAGGCAGTAGTAAAAGTGTTAGAGGTTATTGGAATGCGCTGCGTGAAGCAGGCTCAAGCATAAAGCAATTACTAATTCTCTCTGCGGCAAAAGAATGGCAGGTGCCTGTAACCGAATGTAGTGCAAAACAAAGTAAAGTAATTCATCAAAAGAGTGGGCGGGCAATAAACTTTGGGGAATTAATCCATACTGCTCAGCATATACCGATTCCGAATCCTGGCCCATTAAAGGAACCAAAAAACTATCGCATAATCGGTACGTCACAAAGACGCTTGGACTCCCTACAAAAAGTTAATGGCGCAGCAATATTTGGTCAGGATATACAAATCCCTGATATGTTAGTTGCCGTTGTTCAGCGTGCGCCTTTTCTTGCAAAACTCAAGCACTATGATGCAACAAAAGCATTAGAAGTCAAAGATGTGATTGACGTAATTGAAATCGACACCGGTATAGCGATTGTTGCAAAACATTATTGGGGGGCAATTAAGGCTAGAAACGTCTTGAAAATTGAATGGGATGATTCAGAGTCTCAAAAACTAAACCCTAAAAATTTACGAGAGCTTTTCATCAAGAAATTGAGCAAGGCTACGGTTGTCGATGAGCAAGGGGATATAGAAGAGGGGATTGATCAGGCACATAAAAAATTAACGGCAATTTATGAATTACCTTTTCTTGCCCATGCCTGCATGGAACCAATGAACTGTACGGCACATGTGCAGGCAAATCGCTGTGACATATGGGCCTCCACGCAAGGGCCTGGTCCAGCAAAAAAACTTGCCGCAAAACTAACGAAACTTGACCCAATTAATGTTCATGTACATCCGACCTTTGTCGGTGGTGGTTTTGGTCGCCGATCAGAAAAAGACTTTCTTATCGAGGCCATTCAATTATCTCAAAGATTAAAAAAACCGGTTAAAGTTATGTGGAGTCGAGAAGATGATATTCAGCACGATTATTATCGTCCCGCCAGTTATAATGAAATCAGTGGCGGTGTTGATGAAAAGGGTATGCCCATTTTCTGGCAACATAAATTTTCTTCTCCTTCCATATTAAATCGTATTGTTCCCTTTATTACGATTTCTGGGCTAGATCCTACTGCAACAGAAGGTGCCAGTGATTTACCATATAGAATCGAACATCAACAAATCAAATACGCTTTAGCAAAAAACACAGTTCCTGTCGGATTTTGGCGGTCTGTTGGCAGTTCAATAAACGGTTACGTTAGAGAGTGTTTTATTGATGAATTAGCAAAACTGGGAGGCAAAGATCCGTATCGTTTGAGACAAAACTTGTTGAGAGATCATCCGCGAATATTAGGTGTTTTAAATCATGTGGCAGAAAAATCCGGTTGGGATAAACCTTTGTCAAAAGGAAAATACCGAGGTATCGCCGTTGTTGAATCATTTGAAAGTTATGTTGCACAAGTTGTTGAAATTCGTTTGGATAAAACCCAGTTTGTAGTTGAAAAAGTTTACTGTGCTGTAGACTGTGGTTTGGTTGTCAATCCTCTCAGCGTTGAAGCACAAATGCAAGGTGGCATTATTTTTGGGTTAACGGCAGCCCTTAAAGGTAATATCACAGTCTCAAATGGCAGAGTGGAACAAAGTAATTTTCACGATTACCCTTTATTGCAAATCAATGAAACACCTGAAATAGAAATTCACATTATTCCAAGTAATGAACCACCCACCGGCATCGGTGAACCTGGTGTTCCCCCAATCGCACCAGCATTAGCCAACGCAATTTTGTCTGCTACTGGCACTGCTGTGAGAAAACTACCAATAAATTCAGAAAAAATAAGATCTCAAATGGCATGAAAACTCCAGATCAAGAAGTTTTAGAAACTCTGCACAAATGGATTTTGAATAATACACCTTGTGTCCTCATAACTGTAGCCCAAACTTGGGGGTCATCACCCCGGGCAGTAGGATCAATTATGTGTATATCGGTAAACGGGGAGAATGAAGGATCTGTATCGGGCGGTTGTGTTGAAGAAGATTTAATAGATTTTATTAAGCGTTTTGATTTTACACAAAAGAAACCAGTTAGGCGATTTTATGGCGTTGACCCTTCTCAAGCACGAAAATTTGGATTGCCTTGTGGTGGAAAACTAGAACTTATTATTGAGAATGTTACCCGCTCGCGAGAAATAGGCGAAATTATAAGTGCCTTAATTAATAGAAAAACCATTCAACGAAAACTCAATCTTGTGACGGGTGGTATAGAATTATACGAAGGCCAAAAAGACTTGAGTTTTTATTGTGATGATAATTATGTCATTAAAACTTTCGGCCCAGCCTGGCAAATGATTATCATAGGAGCCGGGCATCTTTCAAAACACCTTGCTGCTATGACGATTCCATTAGGTTATGATGTGATTGTTTGTGACCCGCGAATTGAGCACACGGATGCCTGGAAGATTGAATATACACGAGTTGATTCTCGAATGCCGGATGATGTGGTGGCTGATTTAAGTGATGAGTTTACGGCTATCATTGCTTTAACGCATGATCCTAAGCTTGATGATATGGCTCTTATGCAAGCATTGGATTCTAAGGCATTTTATGTCGGTGCGCTGGGATCAAAATTAAATAGTCAAAAACGACTTCAGCGATTAGCTAGCTTGGGTGTTTCACCTACCGGCTTGAGTCGTTTACACGGACCAGTGGGATTACCCATCGGAAGTCACACGCCACCAGAAATTGCCATCTCAATTTTGGCGCAAGTTATTGCCTGTCGGAATGGGGTATCACTTATTAATAAAATGTCTGAACAATCAGAAAACGGTGTATCCGTCTAGCTTTATGGTTGAAGTTATTTTACTTGCTGCAGGTCAGAGTAAACGATTTGGGAAAAATAAATTATTGCATAAACTAGAAAATGGTAAAGAAATAGTTTGCCAATGTATAACTAACATCAACCAGGCAGGATTTAATCCAAAAGTTATTGTCCAGGAAAACGATACGAGATTGATAAATGTGTTGCGTTCAGAAAAATGTATTGTGAGTGAATGCAAGGATTCTCAGCTGGGTATGGCTCATACACTTGCATTTGCAATTAGACATTATTCAAATGCAAGTGCCTGGCTAATTTGTTTAGCCGACATGCCTTATATTCTGCCTGATACTATTAAAAAACTGCATGACAGTTTACAAAACACAGAGTCACTTTGTGCGCCAATCTATCAAGATAGCCGTGGCCACCCGGTGGGTTTTGGTCGAAAATATTATGAAGAATTAGCGAATCTAGAGGGAGATAATGGAGCAAAATCCTTGTTACATAAATATCAAAACAATCTCATTAATCTAGAAGTTTCTGATCCTGGTGTTTTGCGAGATATAGATTACCCTAAAGACTTAATTATTTAAGCACTCCGTAATCGCGTCATTTTAATAATTGCAATTGCGAGTATTGGTAAAGTTAAACCAAGTAGTGTTACAGTAATTAGCAAAACTCCCAAGTCACTGTAATCTGCTGGAACACTTATTTCCCCCGTTTTTTGATCTTTAACTTCTCTATCAATTGTGTAGATTTGATTTAAATATTTCGTACCTAATTGACTTAAAGACAGTGCCAGGTTCGTAAACGAGGCCATAACAGCAAAAAAGGTTGCTTTTAAGTGTGATGGTGCTGAGTTTGCTATCCAGGCTAACATGGGGATCATTGCTATTTGGCCAAGTGGTGATTCAAGTGCAGTATCTACCAGGGCAATAAAACGTGCGTCAACAACGCCACCAGTTAACCCAGATGTCCACTCATGGAAACCATAAAACATACCAATGATAGGTGCTGACAATAGTGCGCTTGCGATGGTTAAGAATATAATGATGTAAGCAATCGACTTTTCAGCCATAAAACGCCGAAATAGAAACATACCCAATAAGGTTAAACCACTACTGATTAGAGAAAGTACTGAGAAAAATTGCTGATCAAAGGCAAGTTCATCTATCATCCACCAACTGGAACCAGGCCCAGGACCGGGCATCGCCCGAAACACAAATATGATGACAGCAGTACCGAGTAATATATTTCGTGCATCGGGATCTAGTACTTGCAACAAACGCCACATTAAAAAAGAAACAATGGCAAACGAACCGACAAAAATTATTTCCTGATTATATTTAAAGTCTGCTAATCCCAACGAAACGGTAAAAATGACAAATACCAAGCTACCGCCGAGAATCCACCAATTGGCTTTTGTTTTTTCTATTGTTCCATGAATTAATTCCCAAGCTTCATGACGATCTTTTCCTTGATGCCGGTATTGCCGATAATCTCGTAGTTTTATCCAACCACCGAGTAAAACTCCTAACACAGATATGATAGGAATGAATAAGGCATATTCATATATTCTGGTGTACGTTAGAATTTTGTCAGCTTCTGTCATTGTTGCAACACCGTCAAACATATAGACATTTAACATTGCAACAAACACACTACCACCGATGATGGCAACCCTACCCAAGGTTTGAACGGTGGTATGCATCAATCGAATAACTTTAGGATCTAGTGCATTCCCTGTTTTATCAAAACGTGGCACGGCTTCAACTGTCATCGCATCGGCAACTACGTCTTGTACAACATAACCAATTGGTGCCAACAAAGCGCTGATGACAAACCAAGCCTCTACTGTCATAATTTTTGCCATTTCGTCTGTATGACTCAATAGCCCAACCATGATAAGTAAACTGACGGCAATTAAACTTGCGCCGAGATAAACTAATATGGATTTAAATCGCCAAATTAAATCGACTAAGTGCCCTAATGGCATTTTCAAGGCCCAGGGTATTCCCATCCAAAACCCGAGTGCCGCAATGAATTCCGCTGACAGTCCCAGGTAGTCTTTAACAAAAAAAGTACCCACAATACCGGTTAAGCCTGAAATGCCAGCGGCTAGATAAACCATGAGAGGTGGTAAGTATGACAGCCGCATTTCGCGACCCAGTTCTAGTATTGTGCGGTCAAACCAGTGATAGAAGCGGTTAGTCATTGAGTTCCTAACGTGAAGGTTGAAATAGGTAGAGTTTTTGCAAATTTGAAAGCATCATACCTAGGATAGATGCAAAGTTTATCCCATGGTGTCTCCTCGGTAAGATGATTAATTGATCATAATTCTATGATGTAAAAATGTACTGTTAATTTAACAAATAGAAGGGAAGAAATTCACTTACACTTGTCCCAACTCAGCAAACTCTCGAAACTTCTTCTTCTCCCGTCTAGCGGTTTTCCAGGCTAGCCAAAGTTTTCTAAGCGGCGTTAAGCGAATACGATGCTCCAATACCCGATAACCATCGTTTTCGATTTCCTGCAAAGTCGCTAAATAAATTTCTGCCATGATTACACCACTGCGTTGTGCGTAGCGATCATTTTGTGGTAAGAGATCGAAGGCTTTTTGATAATATGATAGGGCACGGTTTTTTTGAAACTCTAGCAAACGAACTATATTCTCATTGGTTTCGTTTTTTTGTAAATCGTATTTGTCCACACCGAATTTTTCTAACTCATCCAAGGGAATGTAAATTCGGCCTCGCATAGCATCTTCATGCACATCTCGTAGTATGTTGGTGAGTTGAAAAGCCATGCCCAAGTCGTGCGCGTACTTCAAGGTTTTTCTGTCTTCATAGCCGAATATTTCAATGGTTAACAAACCAACCACACTAGCTACTCGATAGCAGTATAATGAAAGTTCTTTAAACGTGGGATAACTGTCATAATCCAGGTCCATTTCCATGCCATCGATAATTTCGTAAAAGTATTCTTCAACAAAATGAAAGTTGGATAAGTGGTTTGCTAAGGCCAAGGTAACTGGATGTGTTGGAGTTTCGTGGAACAATTTGTTTATTTCATCTCGCCACCATTGAAGTTTAACCCTTGCGAGATTGACATCCGTGGTTTCATCTACCACATCATCTACTTCACGACAAAATGCATACAGGGCAATAATGGCGTCGCGTTTTTCTGGTGATAAAAACCGAAAACTGTAGTAAAAACTGGATCCGCTGGCAGCGGCTTTGTTCTGGCAATATTCTTGAGGTGTCATGTTATTCAGTTGTTTCGAGTTCTAGTGTCCGTGTTGTTTTATCCAGGGGTTCAATTTCGTTAACTTCTTTCTTGGTTTGAACGCCCATTTCCTGAAATCTTTTGGCGCTGGGTAAGATTCTTGCGCTGAAGGTGGCAACGGTTTTATTGTAATTGTCGACGCTTTGCCCCAGGCTTTTACCCACCTTAGAAAGGTTTTCGGTGAATGTAGCTAAACGCCCATACATCTCTTCACCTAAAATACGAATTTGTTCAGCATTTTCGGCCATGGTTTCTTGACGCCAGCCGTATGCAACAGCTCGTAGTAAAGCAACAAAACTCGTGGGTGTGGATAGTATCACCTTTTTACTTAATGCATCTTCTATCAAGTTTCTGTCTAAATCCAGAGCGGCATTAAGGAATTGATCGCCTGGGATAAACAACACTACAAAGTCAGGCGCTTTATCAAATTGTTGCCAATAAGCCTTTGTTGATAATTCTTTCACCCGTTGTTTAACATGACGAACATGTCGTTCCAACGCGACTTGTTTGCTGGTCTCATTATCTGCTTCGACAGCCTCTAAGTACGCATCTAATGGTGTTTTACTATCAACGATGATTTCTCTGTTACTGGGTAAACGCACAATCATATCGGGACGAAGTAGGGCGCCTTCGTCATCTTGTGTTGTAATTTGTTCCACAAAATCACAGTGTTCTACCATGCCGGCTAATTCTGCCAGGCGTTTTAGTGTCAGCTCCCCCCATTGACCGCGAACTTCAGGACGATGAAAGGCTTTGACTAAATTGCGTGTTTCGCTTTGCAAGTTTTTTTGGGTTTCAGCCATGGTTTCAAGATGTTTGTTTAATGATCCGTAGGATTCTTTACGGTCTTTTTCCATGAGCGAAATTTGTTGTTGGGTTTTTTCCAGGGTATCTCGGATGGGTTTTACCAAAGAATCAAATGCATGTTCTTTTTTTTCAAGCTCGGCTTTTGCTTGAATTTGGAATTGTCCCAGGTTTTCTTTTGCCAGGCGTAGGAATGTCTCATTACTTTGTTTTAATACGGAGGTTGATAAGGTTTGAAAACTTTCGCTCAGATGCTGTTTCTGAAATTCCTGGTTTTTTAATAATTGTTCATGGTGATTCTTTTCTGTTTCTAAGGAAATCGTGAGCCGTGTATTATCATCTCTTAATTTTAATATTACCGGCTGTGATCGAAACACTGCGAGGACATAACCCAGAAATGCCCCTAAAAGGAGTATTCCAAATCCGATTAGGAAGTAATTGAGTTCACTCATGATGTGTTTCTTGCAGATTTTTTGAGAGTGGATTCATTTAATATGCTCCAATAAATCTGATGGATGTTCTATGTAGGCATCAGCTTGCCAGTCGTAGGGATCTTCGTTTACGAGAATATAGCCAAATAATGCACCGATAGTTTTCATACCCGCGGCTTTACCAGCTTCAATATCTCGCGCAGCATCTCCTACGTATAAACATGAACTCGGATCAATATTCGCTTGTTTGCATGCGTAATACATGGGTTCCGGATGAGGCTTTGCTTTATTGGTTGTATCTCCGCTAACAATACAAGCTGCGCGATCAGACAAATTCAATGCAAGCATTAGTGGATCTGTTAACCAGCCAGGTTTATTGGTGACAATTCCCCAGGGAAGCGATTTTTTTTCAATTTCCTCTAACAATTCTGCAATGCCGGGAAATAGGGTGGTGTGACGAGCGATGTTATCCAAGTATACCTGCAATAAATATTCTCGAACTGTTTCATAATTTTCATGCTCGGGACTATAACCAAAACCCAATTCAATTAAGGCACGTCCACCGTGGGAAACCACTGGACGTATTTTCTCAAACGGCAGTTTTTGTTTGCCGTGATGCTGCAAAGTTTCATTAAGCGCAAACGCCAAATCTGGTGCTGTATCAGCTAGAGTGCCATCAAGATCAAACAGAATACCACTGATCATAATTTTCTTGCATAAACCATGTAATTGACGTCAACATCCGTTGTTAATTTGTAATTCTTACTGAATGGATTGTAGGTGAGCCCACAAATATCAACTAACTCTAAGTCTGCTTGGCGCAACCACCGTGCGAGTTCTGATGGTTTAATAAATTTCTTATAATCATGGGTGCCGGGTGTTAACATTTTTAAAATGTACTCTGCACCGACAATGGCGTGTACATAGGACTTTGGGTTTCGATTTAATGTAGAGAAAAATGCATGGCCACCGGGTATAATCATTCTGGCGCAGGCTTGAATGATAGATTCAGGATCAGGTACGTGTTCTAACATTTCCATACAGGTTACAACATCAAAGGATTCTGGGTGTTGGGTAGCAAACTCTTCGGCAGAAATTTGTTGATAGGTAATTTCCAGCTGGCTTTCCAGTAAATGCAATTCTGCAATTTCAATGGGGCCTTTACCCATATCGATACCACTCACGGTTGCACCGGCTTTTGCCATGGCTTCTGATAACAAGCCACCTCCGCAGCCGACATCGATCGCCTTTTTATTGGGTAGTTTAGCGTTATCGTTAATGTATTTTAATCGTAAGGGATTAATTTCATGTAAGGGTTTGAATTCACTTTCGGCATCCCACCAGCGATAGGCGACTTCATCAAATTTTGCAACTTCTTTGGGATCCACATTGTGGGCTTGGTTTTCACTCATTGTTTGGCTCGGCTAATTTATCATTCCATCGTTTTGCGATGCTTTTTAAATGGTTTTCATCCAGGGTAGTCAGTGTGCGGTCATTTAATAGGCATTTTCCATCCACCCACACATGAGTCACCTGGGTTCTGCAGGCAGAGTATACTATTTGTGAGACCGGATTGAACAATGGTTGGGTTTCAATTTCTGACAAATCGATAGCTGTAATATCTGCGGACTTACCTTTCTCTAATGAACCGGTGATATGATCAATGCCCAAGGCTTTTGCGCCATTGAGTGTGGCCATTTTTAAAGCAGTATAAGCGGAAACAGCGGTCGCATCGCCGGATACGATTTTTGCCAGTAGGGCAGCACTTCGGGTTTCGCCTAACATGTCCAGGTTATTATTGCTTGATGCACTGTCAGTACCTAAACAAACGTTGATATTTGCATCCAGTAATTTTTGCACAGGGCAAAAACCGCTGGCCAGTTTCATGTTTGAGTCAGGACAATGCACAACGTGAACACCATTTTCTGCGCAAAGTTGGATTTCTTCATCATTTAATTGTGTCATGTGTACGGCAAGCAATCGAGGCGTTAGTAGACCATGATCCGCTATACGTTGTAGTGGACGCTGGCCGGATGTTTCCTCAGCTTGTGCAACTTCAAATGCAGTTTCATGCACATGCATATGAATGGGGATGTCGAGTTCTTCTGCGTAGGAAACCACTTTTTGCAGGGGTTCGTCGGACACCGTATAGGGTGCATGAGGAGCAAAGGCGGTACTCACGCGTGAATGAGTTTTTAATTCATCATGCAGGGCGAGTGCTTTTTCTAAATATTCGTCGGCATTCGCAGCCCAAACGGTTGGGAAGTCGATAATTATGAGGCCAATGGTAGCGCGAAAACCCGCTTCATCTACGGCTTTTGCGGCTTCATCAGGGAAGAAGTACATGTCATTAAAACAGGTCACCCCACTTCTCACGGATTCTGCAATTGCGAGTTGCGTACCTTCGTAAACAAACTCTGGACTAACCCATTTAGCTTCGGCAGGCCAAATATGATTTTGCAACCAATCCATTAGCGCTAAATCATCAGCGAAACCCCGCAACAAATTCATGCTGGCGTGAGTATGGCTATTAATAAATCCCGGTGTTATTGCATGTTCTAATAATTCAAAAGTTTGATTACTTGTGTAGTGTAGATCGACATTTTCACTCGGCAATATATCAACAATTTTATCTTGATCAATAACTAGGCAATGGAGATTTAAGATGATTTCCTCAGGAACAATGGGAATAATCCATTTCGCATGGATGATAGTTTCGACAGTTTTCATGGTAATCACTTATTAGAGATAGAATATTGAGTAACTTACGATAAGAAACGACTGTCGTCAAAAAATGTGGCAGTAAATATAGTAACCCTGAATTCTCAGGGTACTATCAGCGCCAAAAGGGATTGAAATTACAGCTCAGTTTCTATCAGACGGGTTCGGCTACCAATGTCGGTTTTGTGGTATTGGATTTTTTAAGAATGAGCTGTTGAAAGGATAAATTATCATGATAAAGATCGAGAAATTTATTGCCTTCAATTTTTAAGGTAAGTAGCTCTGTTTTTGCAACAACCGTTTGTTTGCGTGTACAGTGCATGAGTAGTTCACGTTCACCAAAAAAACGTCCCGGGCCAATGAAATTCTTTGTGTTGGTATTATCGATTATTTCCGCTGCACCCCACAATACCAAATAGAAAAAGTTATCTTCATCACCGGTTTTATAAATGGTTTGTCCTTTATAATAGCTAGCTTCGGAAAGTGCACGTTGAATTGGGATACCAAGATAGATCGACCTAAACAATTCAGATTCTTGCATAAGGCGGTGACGCAATTGATTTTCACCGAGTGTTTTTAAGTCCTCAACAAGTTTTGGGTCTTTATCCACAACTTTATGGAACAATTCTTTTGAAACCTCCAATAATTGCGTGTCTACAATGGCTATAATGCTTGCGTTTCGACGACGTTGCTCGCTAGATAATATGGCTTGCTCACCAAAATAGCAGCCTTTTTCCATGACGCCCAATTCAATGTCATGATTATCGCTGTCGGTGATGAAAATGCTGACTTTACCGGAAACAATGACAAACATACAATCCGCCAAATCATGTTCCTTCAATATGATCTCATTAGCCTTAACAAATTTGTGAGTACCATTTTGAATAAGTTCGTCGCGCGTGACTTTGTCAATACAGGTTAAGGTATCAAGATCTATGTGAGAGGTTTCGCTGTTTGTCATTTTGCATCCTTTACTAGCTGATTAATTATTGGTCGCCCATCCATGGCTATTTTTATTGAAAACAATGATAGTTTACGAGAATTTTTCGGAACGATGGTGTTTATACAATTTTGGGAGGCTGAGTTTACTACAGGTCATGAAAAACTGGAAAATTGATATTTTTTTGTCATTATCAAATTGTTGTATGATTGCAGTCTTGAGAATGGAAGGAATTTATAATGACTCTGGATCAATACGATAGAATTCGCCCGGTTGTTTGGGAAAACGGTGTGTTGAAATTATTGGATCAACGCATATTACCAAAAAGATTTGAATATATCAGTTACGAAAATTCCCGTGATATTGCGGACGCGATTACAGACATGGTTGTTAGAGGTGCTCCGGCAATTGGCATAAGCGCAGCATTTGCAATTGTCATTGCTGCCAGCAAACACTATTTAGCAAATCCAGAAAGTTGGCAGCAGGCGATGGAAGACGATTTATCTTATCTCGCCGCCTCACGTCCCACGGCAGTTAACTTGTTTTGGGCTATAAAACGCATGCGCAGTAAAATTGCAGATATTAGCGGTGATCCTCAAAAGGTGTTAGTTAATGAAGCACAAGCCATCTTAGAGGAAGACATTACAGCAAACAAAACCATGGGGCAATTTGGTGCCAGCTTAATTGACGTCGGTAGTCGTGTATTAACACATTGTAATGCTGGCGCATTGGCAACAGGCGGATATGGAACTGCTCTGGGTGTGATTCGAAGTGCCTTTGCTGAAGGTAAAATTCATCATGTTTACGCGGATGAAACCCGACCCTGGATGCAAGGATCTCGATTAACTGCCTGGGAGTTAATGCACGACGATATTCCTGTTACTTTGCAAGTTGACAGTGTTGCAGGGCACTTAATGCAACAGGGATTAATACAATGGGTAATCGTTGGATCAGATCGAATTGCTGCGAATGGCGATGTTGCAAACAAAATAGGTACGTACAATTTGGCGGTGTTGGCTCGGCACCATGGGGTGAAGTTTATGGTTGCTGCACCAACATCCACGATTGATATGGAGATGCAAGATGGAAAGAACATTCCGATCGAACAGCGTGATCCCATGGAAGTACTTTGTTTTGCGGGTGATCGAATAGCAGCTGAAGACGTTAATGCCTGGAATCCTGCATTTGACGTAACGCCTGCAGTCTTGGTTGACGCAATTGTGACCGAAAAGGGTGTAGTTTTAGCACCGGACAAAGAAAAAATTTCGAAAATGATGGATTCTTGAACGTCGCCTGATGTTGCCTAGATAGCATTAATTAGGTTCAGTAATACCCCCCTATATGGTACAATCGCGGCCTCTTTAAAAAGCGCCACAAGTTTTTGGAAATTATAGAAATATATGGATACATTTGCCAAAGAAATACAGCCAATAAACATAGAAGACGAGATGCGTCAATCCTACATGGAATATGCCATGAGTGTGATTGTTGGACGCGCATTACCGGATGTTCGAGATGGTTTGAAACCTGTTCATCGACGTGTGTTATACGCGATGAATGTTTTGGGCAACGATTTTAATAAACCTTACAAAAAGTCTGCGCGTGTCGTTGGTGATGTGATTGGTAAATACCATCCGCACGGTGATACTGCAGTGTATGACGCCATCGTCCGTATGGCGCAACCTTTTTCCATGCGTTATGTGTTGGTTGATGGGCAAGGAAATTTTGGCTCAGTTGATGGTGATTCTCCAGCAGCCATGCGTTATACCGAAGTACGCATGCACAAAATTGCGCATGAATTGTTAGCTGATCTGGACAAAGAAACCGTTGATTTTGTCGCTAACTACGACGAATCAGAGATTGAACCATCAGTGTTTCCTGCGAAAACGCCAAATTTGTTGGTCAATGGTTCTTCCGGTATTGCGGTTGGTATTGCGACAAATATACCACCACATAATATGACCGAAGTTGTAAGTGGTTGTTTGGCGCTAATCGACAGACCTGAAATCACTATTCCAGAACTCATGGAACACATACCTGGTCCCGACTTTCCAACATCAGGCATCATAAATGGTGCTCGAGGTATTCACGAAGCTTATAAAACCGGCAAAGGCCGTATTTATATTCGTGCAAAATATCATGTTGAGGAAGACAAAAACGGCAAAGAAAAAATTATTGTCACAGAGCTGCCTTATCAAGTTAATAAAGCCAGGTTGTTAGAAAAAATTGCCGAACTGGTTAAAGATAAAAAAATTGAAGGCATAACGGAATTGCGCGATGAGTCTGATAAAGACGGTATGCGCATGGTTATCGAGTTACGTCGTGGTGAATCCACTGATGTAATGATTAACAATTTGTATCAACAAACACAAATGCAAAATGTGTTTGGTATCAATATGGTTGCATTGTGTGATGGTCAACCGCAGCTCATGGATTTAAAGTCCATACTCGAAGCATTTATCCGTCACCGTCGCGAAGTTGTTACGCGTAGAACCATTTATGATTTACGCAAAGCGCGCGAACGTGCTCATATTTTAGAGGGCTTAGCGGTTGCGCTTGCCAATATTGATCCTATTATTGCCTGCATCAAAGCGTCTCCAAATGCTGCGGAAGCAAAAGTTGCGTTAATGTCACAAGCCTGGAAGCCGGGCATAGTGACCGAAATGTTGGAAAGAGCGGGTGCTGAATTATCGCGACCCGATGAATTGGCTGAAGGCTTTGGCGTTGAAGTAGATGGTTACCGTTTTTCACCAGCACAAGCCCAAGCGATTTTAGAGATGCGTTTGAATCGTTTAACGGGTTTAGAGCAAGAAAAAATTCATGGTGAGTATAAAGAATTATTAGTAAAAATCGAAGATTTGCTTGATATTTTACTTCGACCAGAACGTCTTATGGAAGTAATTCGTGGCGAGTTGGTTGAAATTAAAACTCAATACGGTGATGAACGAAAAACTGAAATTGTTCATACACAACAAGATTTATGTATTGAGGATTTAATTACTGACGAACCCATGGTGGTAACGCTATCCCATGAGGGTTATGTGAAATCACAACCGTTAACAGCATATGATGCCCAAAAACGGGGTGGACGAGGTAAATCGTCTGCGAACATGAAAGATGAAGATTTTATCGATAAACTGTTTATCGCTAACGCTCACGACACCATGTTGTGTTTTTCAAGCCGCGGTAAATTATATTGGCTGAAAGTGTATGAAGTTCCTCAGTCTTCCCGTGCTGCGAGAGGTAAACCCATCGTTAACATGTTACCGTTGGAGAAAGAAGAACGTATTAATGCCATCTTGCCCATTCGTGAGTATGAAGAAGACAAGTTTATCTTCATGGCAACAACTAATGGCACTGTTAAGAAAACACCACTAAGTGAATTTTCACGACCACGCGCTAACGGCATTATTGCGATCGATTTGCGCGATGATAATCAATTGGTGAGTGCCGATATTACGGATGGCCAAAAAGATGTCATTGTGTTTTCCAGTGCTGGTAAAGCCGCACGTTTTAATGAATCGACTGTGCGATCAATGGGTCGTACTGCAGCCGGCGTCCGAGGTATTAAATTAGCAGAAGGTCAAAAAGTTATCGCTCTCATTATTGAAGATGAGGGTATGGTTTTAACAGCAACCGAAAATGGCTATGGCAAACGAACTGCTTTAAGCGAATACCCAGCGAAAGGTCGCGGAAACCAAGGTGTCATATCCATTCAAACCAGTGATCGAAATGGTGATGTGATTGGTGCTGTATTAGTGAAAGATGAAGACGAAATGATGTTGATCAGTAGTGGTGGAACTTTAGTACGCACCCGAGTTAATGAAATTTCAGTGGTTGGTAGAAATACGCAAGGTGTGAGATTAATTAACTTAACAAATGGTGAACGATTGAGAAGTATCGATCGTGTTTGTGAGCTGGATACTGATGCAGATTCTGATATAGATTCAGAAGAAGGCACGGATAGTAATGCCACTGAGAGTGAGTAGAATTTAAGAATAGTAATGGTTGAGGGAGTAGAAGATGTCTCGTGTTTTTAATTTTAGTGCCGGACCAGCGATGGTGCCAGAAGCGGTATTAAATCAAGCAAAAGAAGAAATGTTAGATTGGCAGGGCAGTGGTATGTCGGTGATGGAAATGAGTCACCGCGGTAAGGAATTTATGTCCATAGCCGAGCAAGCAGAAGCGGACTTGCGTACCATCATGGAGATTCCTAATAACTATAAAGTACTTTTTTTGCAAGGTGGTGCCAGTAGTCAATTTGCCATGGTGCCATTGAATTTACTGGGTGATAACACGACTGCAGATTACATTAATACGGGAGCATGGTCGAAAAAAGCCATCTCCGAAGGCAAACGCTATTGTGATGTAAACATCGCAGCCACAACCGAAAGTAATAATTTTTCGAGCGCACCTTCGCAAAGCGAATTAAAGCTAAATTCAAACGCCGCTTATGTTCATTACACACCGAATGAAACCATTGGTGGTGTGGAGTTTTCTTATATTCCCGATACCGGTAATGTGCCGTTAGTGGCTGATATGTCATCAACTATCATTTCGCGCCCTGTGGATGTTTCTAAGTATGGTGTTATTTACGCTGGCTCACAAAAGAATATCGGACCTGCGGGATTAGCCGTTGTCATTATTCGTGAAGATTTGTTGGGTAAAGCAACAAGTTCAGTTCCTGCCATGTTTAATTATCAAACACATTCAGAAGCCGATTCTATGTATAACACGCCACCAACTTACACCTGGTATTTTGCTGGGCTAGTGTTCGCCTGGATTAAAAATAACGGCGGCCTGAATGCTATGGCTGAGGTAAACAAGCGTAAAGCTGATAAATTATATGCTGCAATTGATAAATCTGATTTTTATGCGAATCCTGTAGAAGTAAATTCCCGATCATGGATGAATGTACCCTTCACGTTGGCGAATGCAGACTTGGATAGCGTATTTTTATCAGAAGCGAAAGACGCTGGTTTGGTAACTTTAAAAGGACACCGATCAGTGGGCGGCATGCGTGCCAGTATTTATAATGCTATGCCTGAAGCAGGAATTGACGCGTTAGTTAATTTTATGGCCGACTTTGAAAAACGAAATGGATAAAAGCAGGATTTATTATGTTTAAGGTTTTAACATTAAATAACATATCAGTTGCTGGTTTAGAAAAATTACCTCGAGAATCCTATGAAATTGCCTCAGAAATTCAAAATCCTGATGCAGTAATTTTACGTTCTTTTAAGATGCATGATATGGACATTCCCAACAGTCTGCAATGTGTTGGTCGAGCAGGTGCTGGAACAAATAACATCCCCGTTTCTAAAATGAGTGAGCTGGGTATTCCAGTGTTTAATGCGCCAGGCGCAAATGCCAATGCAGTAAAAGAATTGGTAGTCGCGGGTATGTTACAAAGTTCAAGAAATATTTGTCAGGCTTGGGATTATACCTCTCATTTGGAAGGTGATGATTCAAGTCTGAACAAACTGGTGGAGCAGGGCAAAAAAGAATACGCCGGATTTGAGCTAACAGGCAAAACTTTAGGCGTGATTGGCTTAGGTGCTATTGGTCGATTAGTCGCAAATGCAGCAGAATCCCTTGGTATGAATGTCTTAGGTTTTGATCCAGGAATTACTGTACAAGGTGCCTGGCAGTTATCATCGACAGTTGAGCAAGCCAGTAGTGTAGATGACCTATTGGCTAAAGTAGACTTTGTTACCTTTCATGTTCCGTTGATAGATGCAACCAAGAATATGATTAACGCTGAACGTCTCCAATTAATGAAACACACTGCAACAATTCTTAATTTTGCACGTGGTGGAATTGTTGATGACAAAGCCGTTTGTGATGCGTTGGAAGCCAATAAATTGCACGCTTATGTTACCGATTTCCCGAGCAATATCACAAAAACCAATTCAAAGATTATTGCCTGGCCTCATTTGGGGGCCTCAACCATGGAAGCTGAAGATAATTGCGCGATTATGGTTGCGGATCAAATTAGAGATTTTCTGGAAAACGGCAATATTCGTAACTCGGTAAATTTTCCTAACACTTACATGCCGCGTACTAAAGGTTCGCGTCTCGCAGTGACTAATCGTAATGTGCCAAATGTTGTTGGTCAGATAACAACAAAATTGGCAGATGCAAAAATAAATATTTGTGATTTATTAAATAAATCTTTGGATGATTTTGCTTATACACTTGTCGATGTGGAAGCGAAAATTGATCAATCTCTCATTGCCGATATTCAGTCTATTGAGGGTGTATTAAGAGTTCGTGTATTGTAGAAATGGCCGCAGAAACTTCATTGTCTGATATTCGTCAAAGAATAGATAAAATTGACGAACAAATAGAGAAATTAATTTCAGAAAGAGCGCAATGCGCCATAGATGTTGCAACTGTTAAGCGACAATCCGGCGACACGAATTTTTATCGCCCAGAGCGCGAGGCGCAAATTCTCGATAAAATTAAGAAGCAAAATTCTGGCGTTTTATCTGATGAGGAAATGGCGCGTTTGTTTCGTGAAATTATGTCTGCCTGTTTGGCATTAGAACAACCGCTGAAAATTGCATTTCTTGGCCCGGAAGGCACTTATACACAATCGGCGGCGTTAAAACATTTTGGCCATTCAGTTAAAACAACTGCGGTTGCTGCGATTGATGAGGTTTTTCGTGAAGTTGAATCTGGTACTGCTAACTACGGTGTCATTCCTGTAGAAAATTCCACGGAAGGCATGGTAAATCAAAGTATGGATATGTTTGTTAACTCGCCATTAATTATTTGTGGCGAAGTTCAATTGCGTATTCATCATCATTTTTTATCGCGTCTTTCGGATATCAAAAATATTAAGCGGATTTATTCCCATCAACAAAGTTTTGCCCAATGCCGGGAGTGGTTGAATACCCACATGTTGGGTATTGAACGAATTGTAGTTAATAGTAATGCTGAAGCGGCACGCTTGGCATCGCAGGAAAATGATGCAGCAGCAATTGCCGGTGAAACGGCAGCTGAAATTTATCACTTGCAGTCAATTGCTAGCAATATTGAAGATGATCCGCAAAATACCACACGTTTTCTGGTGGTGGGCAACGAAAAAACCGGGGCGAGCGGAAAAGATAAAACCTCAATTTTATTATCCAGTCAAAACCGACCCGGGGCACTTTATTCTTTATTGGAGCCCTTTCGACGCTTTGGCGTCAGTATGACCCGAGTGGAATCTCGCCCGGCTAAACTGGGTATGTGGGAATATGTTTTTTTCGTGGATGTTGAAGGCCACATCAATGATAAAAATGTACAAAACGCGCTGTCCGAAATTAAGTCTGATGCGACTATGTTTAAGATTCTGGGTTCTTATCCTAAAGCGGTGATTGCCTGATGTCTTTGGGATCTGTCGAGTTTTTGTATTCTCTTGCGGTGCCTGGCGTGCAAGCCTTAAAACCCTATGAGCCAGGGAAACCGTTGGAGGAATTGGAGCGGGAATTCGGAATTACTGAAGCAGTAAAATTAGCGTCAAATGAAAATCCCTTAGGAATGAGTCCTTACGCAACCCAAGCGATTGAGGCGGGTTTAACTAACGCTTCACTCTATCCAGATGGAAATGCTTTTTACTTGAAACAAGCACTTGCAAGTTTTTTATCAAATGATTCACTAAAAGTTAGCGAAGATCAGATTACAGTCGGTAACGGATCAAATGATGTATTAGAAATAATTGCTCGCTGTTTTGTGACTGCACATGATGCCATCATGTATTCTCAACACGCTTTTGCGGTTTATCCTATTGTCACTCAGGCGATTGGTGCTACTCATCAAAAAGTACCGGCACTCGACTGGGGACATGATTTAGATGCAATGGCAGAGGCAATTAATAACGACACAAAACTGATATTTATTGCAAATCCGAATAATCCAACGGGAACGTTTCTGAAATCCAGCGGCTTAAAGTCTTTTCTAAAAAACCTACCAGAAAACATATTGGTTGTGGTGGACGAAGCGTATCATGAGTATGTGAATCGAGAAGATTACGAATCAGCTTTAAATTGGATGGATCAATTCCCTAATTTAATTATATGCCGCACGTTTTCCAAATCTTATGGCTTAGCGGGATTACGCGTTGGTTATTGTGTTTCCCACCCTGAGATAACAAATATTTTGAATCGTGTTCGACAACCTTTCAATGTTAACAATCTAGCATTGATAGCGGCTCAGGCGGCATTGTCAGATCAATCATTTATTCATGATTCGGTTGCATTAAATCAAGTAGGAAAACAAAAGCTCTACAACGCCTTTGATGAAATGGGATTAGATTACATAATCTCTGAGGGGAATTTTGTTGCACTTGATGTAAAACAAGATGTTGAGACTGTTAATTTGGCCCTGCTTAAAAAGGGTGTGATCATACGACCAATTGCCGCTTATGAAATGCCTACGTTTATCCGAGTTTCAGTCGGAAACGAAGCGGAAATTAATCGCTTTATAAGTGCGCTTTCAGAGGTTTTGGAAGAAAGTGGCTCGACCTTATGACAGTGATGTTTAATCGAGTTGCGATTATTGGCGTTGGCTTAATTGGTGGGTCAATGGCTCGCGCGATGAAAAAGCACGGCTTGTGTCGGGAGATTGTGGGTTATACACGCCGAGAAACTGATGTTAAAAAAGCTGTTTCATTGGGCGTCATAGACAGTTACGAATCCACAGTTCAGGCCGCGGTTAAAAATGCGGATTTGGTGATAATCGCCGTGCCAATGGGTGCATTTGAAAGTATGTTTCGACAAATGCTAGGTGGTTTAAACCCAGACACCATTATTACTGATGTCGGAAGTGCAAAGACAAGTGTAATAGAAATGGCAGCGCAAGTATTTAGCGAGTTACCACCGGGATTGGTACCCGCTCATCCAATTGCTGGGACAGAAAAAAGTGGTGTAGAGGCATCGTTCGACAGTTTGTTTGAAAACCGCTGTACCATTGTGACTCCCACGGAAAAATCATCAGGGCATGCGCTTCGCGCGGTAACTGAGCTTTGGCAAGCCATTGGCGCAGAAGTTGTGCAAATGACACCCGAGCATCATGACACGGTACTTGCTGCGACAAGTCATTTACCGCACGTACTTGCTTTTTCTTTGGTTGATACGTTAAGTCAGTTACAGGAACATTCTGAAATATTTCGGTTTGCAGCCGGTGGTTTTCGAGACTTTACAAGAATTGCGTCGAGTGATCCCACCATGTGGCGGGATATTTGTTTACATAATAAAGATGCGATTCTGGGCGTTTTAAAGCAATATGAACAACAAATAAAACAATTAGAGGCTGCCATTGCGGAACAAGATGGCATTGAGATAGAAAAAATATTCACTCGTGCAAAATCAGCGCGCGATAATCATGTTATAGGGGGTTAATATGAAAGTAATACGTTGGGTTTTAGGCAGAATCATTCTTTTTGTTGAGCTTTTGACAACACCTAAAGGTGTGGTAAGAGATGAATCAATACAGTCTGAAATTGATGATAAGACTAAAAATTACAGTTTATATCAATTTAAAGCCTGTCCTTTTTGTGTGAAAGTCAGAAAAATTATTAACAAACACAGTCTGAATATCGAATTTCGTGATGCTAAAAACGACCCGAGTCATAGAGAAGAACTGGAATCAAAAGGCGGTAAAGTAAAAGTGCCTTGCCTGCGAATCTTAAATGACAATGGTGATGAAAAATGGGTATACGAGTCAAATGCAATTATTGAGCATTTGGAAAATATGGTTGCAACAAATTAGTTTATTTACATGACATCATCTGAATTAATTAAATACGAAGTGTTACCAAGTGATTCCTTAACGGGTGAGCTCACAGTGCCGGGCGATAAGTCGATTTCGCATCGAAGTATTATGTTTGGTGCCCTTGCTAATGGAACGACAAATGTCTGTGGTTTTTTAGAAGGCGAAGATAGTTTAGCAACTTTAAAAGCATTTAGAGCCATGGGAGTTTCCATAGAGGGTCCAAACGAAGGTCGAGTTAAAATACAGGGCGTTGGTCTACAGGGTTTAAAAGATCCAGAACAAGCATTGGATCTGGGAAACTCTGGTACCTCCATGCGTTTGATGGCGGGTCTTTTAAGTGCGCAAAACTTCGATGTAACGTTGACGGGTGATCGTTCATTGTCCGGTAGACCAATGAAAAGGGTGATATCACCGTTAACGCAAATGGGTGCAAGAATTTCTTCCAATGATGATAAAGCACCCTTGACCTTACATGCGAATAATGAATTGAAAGGTATTCAATATGAAATGCCTATGGCAAGTGCGCAAGTGAAATCATGTACACTTTTAGCTGGAATGTATGCCAGTGGGAAGACTTGTGTTACAGAGCCAGAAGTTACTCGTGACCATACAGAACGGATGTTGCAAACTTTTCAATATCCTATTGAAAAAAATGATAATGAAATATGTTTACAAGGTGGGCACAGTCTAACGGCCTGTGACATAGAAGTGCCTGCCGATATTTCCTCAGCCGCTTTTTTTCTGGTGGGGGCAAGTATTGCCGAAAACTCCAATCTTTTGCTTAAAAACGTCGGTTTGAATCCAACCCGTGATGGCGTAATACAAATTTTGCGTTTAATGGGTGCAGACATCTCAATTGAAAATGAAAGAATGTTTGGCGCTGAACCCGTTGCAGATATACGAGTAAAATCTAGTGCTTTAAAAGGCATCAATATCCCCAAATATTTAGTACCTTTGGCGATTGATGAATTTCCTGTCATTTTTATTGCTGCAGCTTGTGCCACTGGAAAAACGGTATTAACCGATGCTAGTGAGTTACGTGTGAAAGAAAGTGATCGGATTAAAGTAATGGCGGATGGTTTAACTAGCTTGGGTATAGATGCGCAAGCTACGGATGATGGAATGATTATTCAGGGTGGTACGATAAATGGCGGTGAAGTGGAGTCACATGATGACCATCGGATCGCTATGTCATTTGCTATTGCAGGTTTAAAAGCCAAGGATAAAATTTTAATCAATAACTGTGCAAATGTTGCGACTTCATTTCCTGGTTTTATAAAAAAATCATCTAGTGCTGGACTGCGTATTAGGGAAGTCTTGTAAAAATGTCTAGTGAACTGCCTCCAGTAATTACTATTGATGGTCCTGGTGGTTCAGGAAAAGGAACTGTAGGCGAGCGACTAGCTTATAGATTTGGGTGGGAATTTTTAGACAGTGGAGCACTCTATCGATTAGTTGGATTATCTGCACTGAAAAAAAATTACGACCTGAATAATATTGCAGTTATCGCAGATCTGGCCCGTCATTTGGATGCTCAGTTTGCCGTTCAAGAAGCCAATGCGGGTACTGAAAGTATTATTTTACTTGAGGATCAGGATGTGACTTCTGAGTTACGGACAGAAACATGTGCCGACGCGGCATCAAGAATTGCACAAATTCCAGAAGTTAGAGTGGCTTTGTTAGAACGTCAACGCGCCTTTCGTGTGATGCCTGGTTTGGTCGCAGATGGTCGCGATATGGGCACTGTTGTTTTTGTTGATGCCCAACTTAAAGTATTTTTAACTGCAAGTGCAGAAATACGCGCGGAAAGGCGTTATAAACAGTTGAAAGATAAGGTTACTGGTGTTAGTCTTAGCGCGATTTTGGCCGAGATACAAGCACGAGATGAACGAGACACGAATCGTAGTGTTTCTCCTTTGATTCCGGCAACAGACTCCATCATTTTGGATACGTCTGAAATGAGTGTTGATGATGTAGAAGCGCAAATTTTAGAATTGGCGCAAAATAGGTTTCGCGAAGAATTAATTAGTTAATACAAGAGGTTACCTTTTCTTCTTAAGCTAATTTCTTTAGCGGTTACATTTAACGTAGAAAATCGTGAGTTGAACGTAAGCGGTTTTTGACAATGATTTTTTTTAAGGTTGATTATTTCATGGGTGAAAGTTTCGCAGAACTGTTTGAGCAAAGTTTATCTAACGATGGATTAAAGCCCGGTTCATTATTATCGGGAGAAGTTGTTGAGATACATAATGGCTTTGTCACGGTTAATGCCGGATTAAAATCTGAAGGCATTATTCCGGTTGAGCAGTTTTTTAATGACAAGGGTGAATTGGAAATTTCAGTGGGTGACGAGGTCACAGTGGCACTGGACACCGTTGAAGATGGTTACGGCGAAACACGCTTATCCCGTGAAAAAGCAAAACGTGCACAATCCTGGGTTGATCTTGAAAAAGCGCATGAAGCTAATGAAACCGTTACAGGTATTATTACGGATAAAGTGAAAGGTGGTTTCACGGTAGAAATCAACGAAGTTCGCGCATTCTTGCCGGGCTCTTTGGTTGATTTACGCCCTGTTCGAGATACCACTTACCTCGAAGGCAAAGATCTCGAATTTAAAGTTATTAAAATCGATAGAAAACGCAACAATGTTGTTGTTTCGCGTAGAGCTGTTGTTGAGCTTGAAAATAGCGAAGACAGAGATTCACTATTAAATAACCTGGAAGAAGGTCAGATTGTTAAAGGGATTGTTAAAAACCTTACAGATTATGGCGCCTTTGTTGATTTAGGTGGAGTTGACGGCTTGTTACATATTACCGATATGGCATGGAAGCGAGTTAAACACCCAAGCGAAATTGTCGCTGTCGGTGATGAGATTGATGTTCGCGTTTTAAAATTTGATAAAGATCGAAATCGCGTTTCACTTGGCTTGAAACAAATGGGTGAAGATCCATGGGTGGAGATTGCTCGCCGCTATCCTGTAAATTCTCGATTGAGCGGAAAAGTGACTAACATCGCAGATTACGGCTGTTTTGTTGAAATTGAAGATGGTGTAGAAGGTTTGGTCCACGTTTCTGAAATGGATTGGACGAACAAGAATATTCACCCGAGTAAAGTCGTTCAGTTGGGTGATGAAGCTGAGGTCATGGTACTTGATATTGACGAAGAACGTCGTCGTATTTCCTTGGGTATTAAGCAATGTCACGGTAATCCATGGGAGCATTTTGGTGCCACTCACAATAAGGGCGACAAAATATCTGGAAAAATCAAATCTATTACTGATTTTGGCATTTTCATCGGGCTTGACGGTGGGATAGATGGATTAGTTCATCTGTCTGATATTACCTGGAATGAAGAAGATGAGGACACGATTCGTAAGTTTAAGAAAGGTGACGAAGTCGAAACGATTATTCTTGTCATTGATCCCGAGCGTGAGCGAATCTCTTTGGGTATTAAACAACTCGACAAAGATCCGTTCTCCAATTACTTGGCTGAGAATCCAAAAGGCAGCATAGTGAAAGGCACTGTGTCGGAAATTGACGCCAAAAGTGTGACGGTTACTCTAGCGGATGGTGTCGAAGGTAGTATCCGAGCTTCAGAAATTGCTCGTGACAGAGTTGAAGATGCTAGAACAGTTGTTTCGGTAGGCGACGAAGTTGAGGCAAAATTCATGGGTGTTGACCGAAAAAATCGAATTATTACCTTATCTATCAAGGGTAAAGAGAACGATGCTGAAGCAGAAGCTGTTAGTGACTACTCGCGCGCAACCCCAGGTCCAGCGGCAACTACACTGGGTGATTTGCTGAAAGAGCAAATGGAAAATAAAAATACTTGATTTAATTGAATAAAATCCTCATACGGGCATCTGAAAAAACTTGTAAATATTCAGGTGTCCGTATATATTTATGACTAACCGTATGATTTAAATGGCTCTTTTTTGTTTTGTCCGATGCAATGTCTGGCATGCCATTTGACTTCCAAACTAAATATCTGGGAAATCTAATTTCCTCAAACACATCTTTTTTTAATGGTGGTTACTTTATGGAAACAGGAAGTATTCAAGAAAATACCATGACCAAATCCGAATTGATGGATATTTTGGCTCGGAAGCAGACTCAGCTGGCCTATAAGGATATCGAACTTGCGGTTAAAACAATTATAGAGCAGATGACGCAATCACTCTCTACCGGCGACAGAATTGAAATTAGAGGCTTTGGCAGTTTCTCTCTTCATTTCAGACCACCTCGCATGGGACGCAATCCAAAGACGGGTACTCCTGTGCCACTACAAGGAAAACACGTACCGCACTTTAAACCCGGTAAGGAATTACGAGAGCGAGTAAATAAATCGTTGAATGCCGAGGAAAATCGGATTTAATTGATCGCTATTTCCTCACAATAAATACAACTTGGTGTCCTGTCGAAAATATAGTAAATTACGCTAATAATTTATTTAATATAAAATAAATCAAGTCTGTGATTCTAATTGGGAGGTTTCATGACTAGACTACTGAGTTATCTATTCTTATTGGTGGTTTTAATACTTTCGTTAACATTTACCGCCATAAATGTTCAAACTATTCAAATCAATTATTATGTGGGTTCGCACGAAGCTCCTTTGGCCTTGGTGCTTGGTGCAGCGTTAATAGTCGGAGCCTTGTTAGGAGCACTTGTTATGATGAAACCCATCATGAGACTTCGCCTTAATTCTTCTAAGCTTCGTAGATCTATTAGAAACAATGAAAAAGAAATTTCAATTTTACGAACCTTGCCGTTAAAGAATCAATAAACATTTAAGATATTTATTCTTGCAGTGCTTTTGCAATAATGTATAAAGTACTGCAAGTACTTCCTCTGTTTATCCTCATTTTGAGTTACTTTTGTGAATGATCCTAAAATAATTGTTGCGCTTGATTTCGATAACGAAATTGAAGTGTTCCAATTGGTGGATCAGCTTGATCCAAATTTATGTCGTTTGAAAATTGGTAAAGAGCTATTTACGGCATGTGGGCCGACGATTGTTAAAAAAGTACAGGATAGAGGATTCGACGTTTTTCTTGATCTAAAATTTCATGATATCCCTGCAACTGTCGCGAAAGCGTGCGCAGCTGCAGCGAACTTGGGAGTTTGGATGCTTAATGTGCATGCTTTAGGGGGGCGAGAAATGCTTAAAGCGGCCCGAGCGGCCATAGATGAAGCCGAAAATTCACCTCATCTTATTGCAGTCACGCTACTCACAAGTTTTGATCAAATCCAACTGAACGAAATCGGTATTAAAGTAGATTTAGCTGAAGAAGTGAATAATTTGGCAGCATTAGTAAAGTCGACTGGAGTGGATGGCGTTGTTTGTTCTGGTTGGGAAGCACAGTCTCTTAAACAAATCTGTGGAGAAAACTTTTTATTGGTAACACCGGGTATTAGACCCGAAGGAAGTCAAAATAATGATCAGAAAAGGATCATGACCCCCAAGATGGCACTTGATAACGGTGCAAGTTATCTTGTTATCGGCAGGCCTATCACTCGATCAGTGAATCCATTGGAATCGCTTCAACTCATACATAAGAGTATTTAATCTCCGAACGAACTGTTCGTTTAGTCGGTTTTTCTCGCCATTAATTGACGTTAATCCTATGCTAAGATAGTTTTTTTATCCTGTTATCAGGCTGTCCTATAAGAATAATAAAATATTAAAACACGATACAAATAAATGGACAGCTTAAAATATCTTATATAAGAATTAATCAGAAGGGAGATTTTATGAAAATCCGTCATTTTTTGGCGATTGCCATGCTGTTATTTTTTAGCTCGTTGAATGCTGCACCCGTTAATATTAATCTTGCTAATGCTGATACTATTGCCAAATCTTTGAATGGAATTGGGCCAAGTAAAGCTGCTGCGATTGTTCAGTTTCGAAATGCTAACGGTCCGTTTAAATCGATCGAAGAACTCAAATATGTAAAAGGTATTGGAGCGAAAACCTTGAGCAAAATTCGGAATGACCTCATCTTAGTTTCCGAAACAGATTGATAACTTGTAAAAAAAGAATTTCTTCTATATAAAGGGTGGCCATGCCACCCTTTTTCATTTATCGCCTAAAAGTCAAAAAATCACAATCAACATTCCTCCTGTTACTGTACGTTATTTTTTTTAGTTCATTAAGTTATTCCCAGGATGATTTTGTCACTCGACATCATCTAGCATTTTCCTATGATCGATTAACGCTGCCAGAAAATGAAAAGATGGGATTAGTTGGCGGTAATTATTTATTTTCAATTGGAGATTATTTTTACACAGGTTTAGGAGTATATGGCGCTGTAGATGGAATTAGAGGCGGATTTTTTACAGGGGGATTGACTACCGGCATCCGTTTCAATTTTAGGCGAGCCTATTACTCCGACATTAATGCCTTTGTTGGTGGTGGTGGCGGCGGAGCGGCTCCACAGGGTGGGGGGTTAATGTTACGGACCAGTATAGAAGCTGGTCGATATTTCGGAAGTAACAGTTTGGGGCTTGGATATAGCTATATTGACTTCCCTAATGGCGATATAACCAGTCATCAACTGGCGCTAAATTATCGATATTCGTTTTCTACATTCCATTTACCCGGTTGGGCTTCAAAAACGAAAGACCAAGAGGGGATATTTTTACGCCAAGTTCAAAACTTGAAATTGATGCCAAGGCAGTTTTCTGTTCAGTTAACGCATTATTTTCCCGTAAGTAGTGTGGCACGTAGTGGGAAATCTTTTGACAATCGATTAGACATCCTCGGGATTCGTTGGCGAAGTAATTGGAAAGGTAATTACTGGTTTGAATTTGAAACTGGTGGTGCCATGTTGGGTAACATAGATGGGTTTGCCCAAGTGTTATCGGGATTTTCTTATGAGCATATGTTATCGAGAAATATTAGATCGAACTACGGTTTTATGCTTGGTGCGGCAGGTGGCGGTGACGTAAATACTGGTGGGGGATCTATATATCGAGTGTTTGCAGGGCTGAGTTTTATCATGAACAAGCATTGGAGTATTTTAACTCAAATTGCGTGGACTGCCGCTGTTGAAAACAAATTTAGGGCGGCAACAGGATTAATAAACTTGGTTTATCATTATCAGGGATTGGCTTCTACCAACAAAAGCCCGAGTTCAAAACGCTTAACACTGAGTAAGAAAATAAATTGGCGCAAAATCCGTGTCAGACCGGGGATACAAAGGTATAGCCATTATTATGGTTCAGGCCGTAAAAGCCAAAAGCAGAAAAACTTAGATGTTAATTTGGTAAATCTCAAATTGGACAGTTTTATTAACCCTCATTTTTATGTAACAGGACATGCTATTGGAGCAATTGCTGGAAAAGCCGGTGGTTATGCTGTGGGTCTCGTTGGTCCTGGTTTGCAACTGAATTCAATATTTAGCGCTGAATTATTAGGTGGTGTCGCCGGAGGTGGTGGAATCGCTGTAGGTTCTGGACAAATAGTTCAACCAATGATCAATTTAACGCTTCCAATAAATGATGCCTGGCAATATGAAGCTTCGATAGGGTATATAAAAGCCATTAATGCAGAATTATCTGCGGTAGTTACAAATATGGCGATTAGTTATCGCTTTCGAAAACCATATCTTCATTAAGCTAAGTCCATAATTTTTCTGTTATTTGATTTGGAAGTGCTATAATCCAACAGAAATTTGTTGGTTGATTTTTGTTAGCTGGAGGATTTGTGAGCCCGAAACGTTTTTCTGTAATTATCCTAGTTTCACTGGGATTATTTTTTATGAGTTGGACAGTTATTGCAGCATCAATGTCAGCCAGTCAATTGCAAATTCTAAATAGTCTCTCTTCTGATCAAAAAGCGAAAATTGCAGGAATTGCGGCGGGGAAGTCGATTGCACCGCAAACGGCAAATTTAACGTCTCCTGCTACACCCAAAAATATTCCAGAAGCTAAAATTAAACAAAATACAAAAATCGTTGAATCGGCGTTAAAAGAATCTCTGTTAGGTGTAGGCAGCAATATCATTGTTTATTTTAATAAGAAAGTTAAAGAGAAATCACCCGAATATATTCCCGATTATCCACAACAATTGTTTCAACTGGGTCGATTTGGAGAAATTGAAATCTCAGGAATTGGGCGTATCATTCTTGCCGGCTTAACCGAGAAACAAGCTGCCGCACGAATTAATTTAGAACCGCTTTTAAATGAATATAAGATTGAAGTTTTACGATTGCCGGTACAAAAATTTGGTGTGGCAGAGTTAGTACCATATGGTTACGAATTATTTAATCAAATGCCCGAACAAATGGCGCCTTATACTGGTATGCCCGTACCAGAGGATTATATTGTTGGTCCTGGAGATCAAATCCATATTCAACTATTGGGTAAAGAAAACCAAGAATATTTATTAGAAGTATCACGTGACAGTAGCCTCTCATTACCAGGCATAGGTGTGTTTCCTGTGAGCGGTCTTCAATTCGATGAATTGAAACGTGATCTTAAAAAACGGATTAAAAAACAATTTATCGGCGTGGATGCCTTTATCACGTTGGGTCAACTGCGAAGTATTCGAGTTTTTGTGTTGGGAGAGGTAAATAATCCTGGTGCCTATTCTGTTAGTGGGCTAGCAACCATGACCAATGCACTTATGTTTGGTGAAGGTATTACCGATATTGGATCATTACGACAAGTTACGCTAAAGCGCTCAGGTAAACTAAGTGCAACATTGGATCTGTATAAATTACTACTTGAGGGTGATACGCGTGATGACAAACGATTACGTCCTGGCGATGTAATTCATGTTCCCCCTGTTAAGCGACGAATCTCAATTAGTGGTGAAATTCGACGACCTGCAATTTACGAATTAAACAATGAAAACGCTTTAAGTGAGATTATCGATTTAGCAGGGGGATTATTGCCTTCAGCAAGCCAAAGAAATATTAAATTAGTACGAATTGAAGGGCGGGAAAAAAAATTAATAGAGCTAGATTTACATGATGTGTCTTCTTCAAAATTTAAGGTGCACGCTGGTGATGTAATAACAATAGACGCTGTATTAGATCGACAAGAAAACGCGGTCCATTTAAAGGGTGCAGTATTGCGTACTTCAGAATTTCAGTGGACACCTGCGCTGAAGCTTTTGGATTTGATTCCCAATAAACGGGTTTTAAAATCGAATGCAGATACGGATTATGTGGTAATAAAACGCTATTTACCGCCAGAGTTTGATTTAGATATTTTATCCAGTAATTTAACTGAGGCGTTTGCTAAACCTACTAGCCAACATAATATTAAATTGGTTCCTCGAGATGAAGTGGTAGTGTTAGATTTAAGCGACAAACGAATTTTGCAAATTAATCCAATCATTGATCAATTAGTTATTCAATCAGATTCCACAGTAACCAGCCGAATAGTACGAGTAAATGGCATGATTAGAGGACCAGGTAATTATCCGCTTACTCCGGGAATGCGGATTTCTGATTTGGTTTATGCGGGTGGTAGGTTGGCAGAATCTGCCTATACTTTGGAAGCAGAATTAACCCGCTTTATTGCGGAGACAGGTAAACCAAGAGAAATTAAACATTTGAAAATAAATCTTCAAAGCGCTATGTCTGGTAGTGCGGAAGACAATTTATTATTAGAACCCTATGATTTATTAAGTATTAAAGAAATACCACTTTGGCAAGAAGAAGATCATGTTGAACTCATAGGCGAAGTCAGTTTTCCCGGAAATTATGCGATTCAACGCGGTGAAACCCTGACCGATTTATTAAGAAGGGCTGGAGGCGTCACAGAATTTGCTTATCCCCAGGGCGCGGTTTTTATTCGTGAAGACTTGAGGAAAAGAGAGCAGGAAAGATTGGATGTTATGGCTGCAAATCTAGAGGCAGAATTAGCAACCATAAGTTTACAACGATCTGGAGATCCAACAAAAATACAGAGTGCAGGCACAGCTAACCAATTATTGTCAAAGTTAAAAGGTACGGCCGCAGCAGGTAGATTGGTAATTGACCTCCCAAATATTATTGAAGATGAGAGTTCTGATAAGAAGAATCGTATATTAGTGAGAGGTGGGGATAAGTTATACATTCCATCACACATGCAAGAAGTGAGTGTTATCGGTCAAGTTTATCATCCCACCTCGCATCTTTTTAATGAGGATTTATCAGTTGATGACTATATTGGACTTAGCGGGGGTATGAGCAGATCTGCAGATGAAGATAGCATTTATGTTGTACGAGCAAATGGCGCAGTACAAGCGGCAAATAGTGGTTGGGTAGAGGATGATTTTACCCTATTACCTGGTGATACTGTGGTTGTTCCATTGGATGCGGATAGAGTGAGTACTTTGAAACTTTGGACTGATGTCTCTCAAATTGTTTATCAGCTTGGATTATCTGCTGCGGCATGGAACACTGTTGGTTTATTTAATTAGGAAGTTTTATGTCAACCACCTCACCGTCGATGCAACCAGAAGAACCTAAGCAACAAGCAGTATATTATCTTCCTGCGCAATCACCAGTAGAAGATGATGAAATTAATTTGCTGGATTATTGGCGTATTTTGATGCGATATAAATGGCTGATAATATTTTTTACAATTACATCTGCTTCAAGCACAATTTATGTCGCGTTTAAAATGACACCAATTTACCGAGCTGAAGTTACACTCGCGCCCGCAGGGGATAACAAAAGTGCTGCGTCTGCACTCTCAGGGCAATTTGGTGGTTTGGCTTCGCTCGCAGGCATTAATTTGGGAAGCGGTGGAGGCAAGACGCAGGAAGCCATTGCGACGTTAGAGTCACGGTCATTTACAAACACGTTTATCTCTGAAGAAAAATTAATGCCCATTCTTTTCGCGGATTCATGGAATGAATCCGATCAAACTTGGAATGTAAAAACCGAAAAAGAAAAACCAACAAAATGGAAAGCATTTAAAACTTTTAATGGGATCCGCACGATATCTGAAAATAAAAAAAATGGTATGTTCACACTCGCAATTGAGTGGCAGGATCCTGAGGTAGCAACTTTGTGGGCTAATAAATTGGTAGATCGTATCAATAAACATCAGAAAACAATGGCGATTAATGAAGCTCAACAAAGTATTGAATACTTGAAAAATGAGTTAAAGGAAACCAGTGTTGTTGAAATGCGGCAGGCAATTTTCCGCTTAATAGAAGCCCAAACTAAAAATATCATGTTAGCTAATGTTCGAGAAGAATTTGTATTTAAGATTATTGATCCTGCGGTTGTGCCGGAAGAAAAAATTAAACCCAAGAAAAAGCTTATGGCTATTTTAGGTACAGTTGTCGGTTTTATGCTTGGTGTTTTTCTCGCATTTTTTCTTGCTTTTATAAAAAGCCAAAAAGAAAAAACATCTGAAAAATTACCAACTCAAGAACCAATATAAATAGGATTAAAATGATTATAAAACTCTATCCAGTTATTTTATGCGGAGGATCCGGTACTCGATTATGGCCATTATCGCGGGAACAATATCCTAAACAACTATTATCTTTAGTAGACAATAGTACTTTATTGCAGGCAACTATTCAGAGGTTAGATTTCAGTAATATTGAGTTGACTAACCTCGAAATTGCGCCACCGGTAATTATCACCAATGAAGCGCATCGTTTCTTAGTTGCCGAACAGCTGAGAAAGATTGGGATAGAAAATGCCAAAATAATATTAGAGCCAATGGGAAAGAACACGGCACCCGCTTTGAACTTAGCCGCGATGTATATTCAAGAACAGGATCCAGAGAGTCTTATGCTGGTCATGCCTGCTGATCATATTATTCAAAACCAAGATGTTTTTCTAAAGGCGATATTAACTGGTATTGAATTAACCACAAATAATGGATTAGTCACGTTTGGTATTATTCCCAATTTCGCGGAGACTGGATATGGTTACATTAAACAGGGAGAAAAGCTGTCTACTGACGTATTCACTATAAAATCATTTGTAGAAAAACCGGATAGTGATACTGCGGAGCAATATATTGCAAGTGGAGATTATGTTTGGAATAGCGGCTTATTTTTGTTCGGATCAAAAACTTGGCTAGATGCGATTAATACCTTCAGGCCCGATATTTACGATGCAACAAAAGTTGCATTTGATAATAAAGCCATTGATATGGATTTCATACGAATTTATTCCGAGACATTTGGCTCATGTCCAAGTGAATCCATTGATTATGCAGTGATGGAGCATGTAACAGATAAAGAAAGTAATGGTAAATTTCACGGTGCAGTGGTTTCCCTTGATGCTGGTTGGTCTGATGTTGGATCCTGGGATAGCTTATGGGGTATTGCAGAAAAAGATCTGAATGGTAATGTCCTAAAAGGGGATGTATTTTTAGAAGATACTAACAATTCCATGATCATTTCAGAAAACAGACTTGTTTCCGTTATTGGATTAAGTGATGTCATAGTCGTGGAAACTGCTGATGCAATTATGGTAGCGGAAAAAAATGCGTCACAAGCAGTGAAAAAAATTGTTAAACAATTGGCGGATAAAAAGCGACAGGAAATCATTACTCATAGCAAAGTATTTCGCCCCTGGGGACATTATGAAAGTATTGATCAGGGTGATCGCTTTCAAGTAAAACGAATTGTTGTAAACTCAAATGCTCGACTTTCCCTGCAAAAACATCATCACCGAGCTGAACATTGGATAGTCGTTACAGGAACTGCCAAAGTAACAAAAGGTGAGGAATCTTTCTTACTCTCAGAAAACCAATCAACTTATATACCTTTGGGTGTTGTTCACCGCTTGGAAAATCCAGGAACTATCCCGCTTGAAATCATAGAAGTCCAGTCTGGTAGTTATTTAGGCGAAGACGATATTGTTCGTTTTGATGATGAATATGGACGAAAATCCTAGATGTGCAATTAGCCGGGAAGTATCGTAAAATACCGCGAAAATATGAAAGGCGTTTCTTGTTTAAAGAGATGCCTTTTTTACATTAAAATCAATGAGTTACAAGTGGTATCCTTTGTCTAATATTGAACATATCAGAAATTTCTCAATTATTGCCCATATCGACCATGGTAAATCGACACTTGCGGATCGATTTATCGAGGTATGTGGTGGTTTATCAGAGCGTGAAATGGATAGTCAGGTACTCGATTCCATGGATCTTGAGCGTGAGCGGGGTATAACGATAAAGGCGCAGAGTGTTACGTTACATTATCGAGCACCAAGCGGAATTACCTATCAGCTAAATTTTATCGATACACCCGGACACGTCGATTTTTCTTATGAAGTTTCTCGCTCTCTTGCGGCATGTGAAGGTGCATTATTGGTTGTTGATGCATCTCAGGGTGTGGAAGCGCAAAGTGTTGCAAATTGTTACACGGCTATTGAGCAAGGCTTGGAAGTATTACCAGTTCTCAACAAAATTGATTTACCGGCGTCTGAGCCCGATCGTGTAAAACATGAAATTGAAGAAATTATTGGTATAGAAGCCACCGACGCGCTTGCAATTAGTGCCAAAACAGGTATTGGCGTAGATGCCTTACTAGAATCTTTAGTAGAAAAAATACCTGCGCCAATAGGTGATGCTGATGCTCCATTGCAGGCTTTGATCATTGACTCCTGGTTTGATAATTATCTCGGCGTTGTATCATTAGTAAGAGTGGTTCAAGGCACATTAAAAGCCAAGAAGAAAATGCAGGTCATGTCGACTGGTGACAGCCATCTCGTAGAATCCGTTGGAATTTTTTCGCCAAAACGTGAGGTCACAGATTGTCTGTCGGCCGGCGAAGTTGGTTTTGTCATTGCGGGAATTAAAGATGTTGATGGTGCTCCAGTCGGTGACACACTAACCTATGTAGACAAACCTGCAGAACAAGCACTGCCAGGATTTAAACCTATTCAACCTCAGGTATTTGCTGGCCTGTTCCCAGTGAGTGGTGAGAATTATGAAAACCTTCGTGACGCACTGGCGAAGTTACGGCTAAATGACGCAGCGTTGTTTTATGAGCCTGAAACTTCACAGGCATTAGGGTTAGGTTTTCGTTGTGGCTTTCTTGGTACATTGCATATGGAGATTATTCAAGAAAGACTAGAACGTGAATACGATTTGGAGCTGGTGACCACTGCACCCACAGTGGTATATGAAATTCTTTTAAAAAATAATGACGTTGTAAGCATCGATAATCCATCCGAATTGCCTGAGCCGAATAAAATATTGGAAACGCGGGAACCGATTATTACTGCAAATATCTTATTACCTAAAGAGTACGTTGGAAATGTGATTAATTTGTGCGTTGAAAAACGTGGCCATCAACTAAAAATGCAGTATTTGGGTAATCAAGTGGCGATGACATATGAGCTACCGATGAGCGAGGTTGTATTGGATTTTTTCGATAGACTTAAATCAACTAGCCGCGGATATGCATCACTTGATTACCACTTTGAGCGTTTTCAAGATGCTGATTTAGTGAAAATGGATATTTTAATCAATAGCGAAGTCGTTGATGCATTGTCTATCATTGTCCATAAGGATCAAGCCTATTCACGCGGCAAGTCTCTGGTGGAAAAAATGCATGGCATCATTCCACGGCAAATGTTTGATGTAGCAATCCAAGCAGCCATTGGCTCTCATATTATTTCTCGATCAACAGTGAAAGCATTACGCAAGAACGTAACTGCAAAATGTTATGGCGGTGATGCATCTCGTAAGCGCAAGTTACTTGAGAAACAAAAAGCCGGTAAGAAGCGAATGAAGCAAGTAGGGAATGTTGAAATTCCTCAGGAAGCTTTTTTAGCGGTTCTTCAAGTGGATAAAAAATAAATTAAGGATAGAAAGGTTAATGAATATTGATTTTGCTACTGTTATGGTTATTGCCGTTATCGTCACTGGCGCGATTTGGTTGGCGGATATCTATTTATGGCGTCCAAAACGTTTGGAAGCAGTAGAAACATTAAAAAAATCTTATACTGGATCGGATAAGCAAGAAGTATTGGAAAATGAAGAGAAAGAACCAATCATTGTGGAATATGCGCGTTCTTTTTTCCCAGTTATCTTAATTGTATTAATCTTACGATCTTTTCTATTAGAACCATTTCGTATTCCCTCGGGTTCAATGATTCCGACTTTAAAAGTCGGTGATTTTATTCTAGTGAATAAATTCAGCTATGGAATTCGCTTACCTGTAATTGATACTAAAATAATCAGCGTTGGCCAGCCAGAAAGAGGAGACGTTGTTGTCTTTCGATATCCAAAAAATCCTTCTGTGGACTATATTAAACGCGTTATTGGATTGCCCGGAGATAAGATTTCTTACAGAGGCAAGAATGTTTTTGTTAATGGCAAACGTATAGCCGTGAGTATGATTGGGCCTTATACAGAGACAAAAGATGGCATGCCAATACCGGGAGCTAATAAGCTTAATGAAGTATTAGGCGAAAGTGTAGAGCATGAAATTCTAATAGATTCTACGCGACCTGCTTTTAGTGGTGATTGGATTGTGCCAGAAGAGAATTATTTTGTGATGGGTGATAACCGCGACAATAGTAATGATAGCCGCGTCTGGGGTACGGTTCCTGAAACGAATTTAGTTGGTAGAGCTTTCATGATTTGGATGAACTGGAATTTTGATGACGGTGGAATTGAATGGAACCGTATTGGAAATGGAATAAACTAAGCATGTAATTTCGCCATTCATTGTGATGTGAGGAATTAAAATGAAGAATAAAAAAGAGAGTGGTTACACCCTAACAGGATTTATATTTGTTGTTGCACTAGTTCTATATTTTTCAACGATTTTAATAAAAACAATTCCTTCCTATGTGGAAAACTTCAGTGTGCAAAGTAGCCTAACATCTATTGCAAATGAATTTAACGAGAAAAAAATTAAACCTAAAGATATTAAGACAAAGCTGCTTGCTCGACTGAACAATAACAATGTAACACGGATTAAGTCAGACAATATCGAGATTTCAGATAATAACGAGAATGGCATTTTGCGTATTAAATATGAAGTGAGAATACCATTTTTCCGTAATATCGATTTTGTTATTGCTTTCGATGAATCAGAAGCGATTGATCTTTGATTGAAAATCTAGACAAGCTTTGTAAAAGAATTGGGTATCAATTTCTTAACAAGGAGTTGTTGCTCACTGCACTTACCCACCGTAGCGCAGGCTCACAGCACAATGAACGTGCAGAATATCTGGGTGACAGTGTATTGAATTTTGTTGTAGCACATGCACTTTATGAACATTTTCCCCTTGCTACTGAAGGAGAACTGAGTCGATACAGAGCAACACTTGTGAAACAAGATACCCTTGCAGAGATTGCACGTGAACTAGATCTAGGCGATTATCTACTCCTGGGATCTGGCGAAATGAAAAGTGGAGGCCATCGACGATCATCTATTTTGGCAGATGCGTTAGAAGCATTGTTCGCGGCTGTATTACTCGATAGTGGATTTGAGTCGTCTAAAGTGCTGATTTTGTCTTTGTTCAAAACGAAAATTCAATCTATTAACGAAAAAGAATTAAAAGATCCCAAGAGTCGTTTGCAGGAATATTTACAATCCCGCAAATATGATTTACCCAATTACACGGTAAATGCTGTTAGTGGTGATCCGCACTCTCAGCATTTTGTTGTTAATTGCGATATTAAAGAAATTAACTTGCACACTCAAGGCGAAGGAAGCAGTCGTCGTAGAGCAGAACAATCTGCTGCAGAAACAGCGCTTGGATTGATTAGAGATTTAAATAAAAAGTGAAATGCGGATACATATCAATCGTAGGGCGACCAAACGTCGGTAAATCTACGTTGCTAAATCGACTTCTCGGGCAAAAGATAAGCATTACTTCGCGCAAACCACAGACGACACGTCATAATATTCTAGGTATAAAAACCACTGACGACTCCCAAATGATTTTTGTTGATACTCCTGGGATGCACCTCAATGTTAAGAACGCCATGAATCAATATATGAATCGATCGGCAAATCAAACATTGCATGATGTCGATCTTATTCTTTTTGTGGTCGATGGGAAAAAGTGGACAACAGAAGATGACGCAGTGGTGGAGAAACTAAAATCAGGTAAAACACCGGTTGTTTTAGTTGTTAACAAATCAGATACAATCGCTGATAAAGGATCTTTGTTACCTCATCTACAAGCAATTAGTTCCAAAATGGAATTTACGGAAGTCATTCCCGTGTCTGCGAAAACGGGAAAATCTGTTGCAGAACTGGAAAACATAGTTAAGCTTTACTTGAATGAAAGTGATCAATTTTATCCTGAAGATCAAATAACTGACCGTAGTTCACGATTTCTTGCATCAGAAATTATACGAGAAAAGCTAATGCGTAAATTAGGTCAAGAGCTACCTTACGCAATCACAGTAGAAATAGAGCAATTTAAGGAAGAGGGTGGGCTTTATGACATTGCTGCGGCAATATGGGTTGAACGCAGTGGGCAAAAAGCCATTATCATCGGTAAAAAAGGCGAAAATCTAAAATTAATCGGAAAGCAAGCTAGAATAGACATGGAGAATCTTTTTCAACGTAAAGTATTTTTGCAGCTCTGGGTTAAAGTAAAAGAAGGTTGGTCTGACGATGTTAGAGCATTAAGAAGTTTAGGATACACTGATGAATAATGGATAGAGAGCAAGTTTTTCTACAACCTGCATTTGTATTACATCAACGACCTTATCGAAATACGAGTGTAATAGTCGATATTTTTAGTAAAGACCACGGTCGAATTGCCTTGATTGCAAAAGGCGTTAAGCAAAAAAAATCCGCATTAAAAAGTATTCTTCAATATTTTCAACCTTTAAACCTTTCATGGATGCGCCGTTCTGATTTAGGAATTTTAACAAGCGCAGAATTTCTGCATCCAATGAACTCTTTACAACACGAAAATATCTACTTTGGACTTTATTTGAATGAATTATTACTAAGATTGCTTCAACCCGATGAACCAATGCCTGATTTATTCAGTGCTTATGCCGATTCACTTCAACATTTTGATAATGCTTCTTCTAATCAAATTGTCTTACGATTATTCGAAAAACAATTACTGCAATCTTTGGGGTATGAGATCCCAATTGAATTCGACGCTAATAGTGGTGACAAAATCGATTGTTCCAAGTTCTATGAATTTATCCCGCAACACGGTTTTATTCAGTCTACAAAAGATAGTACGCGAGGACCTGTTTTTACCGGTGAGCATTTGATAGCTCTGGCAGAAAACCGCTTGGATGATCCAGAAGTGCAAAAAATGACGCATCGATTGATGCACATAAATTTAAAGCTGCTGCTGGGTGATGAGCCTATGAAAAGTCGCGCTTTGTTTCAAGCTTATAAAGCGTTAGAAGTGTAAGGATTTAGGGTACTGTAGGTTGAGGCCCAAATGGCGGATTAGTCCAAGTAAATGGCGCTGTACCCACAATGGTTCGTGAAGCAGCCATTTGACCACTGGTAATATTTTGATATTGTTGAAAACCAAATGAACCAGTGCCACCCATCATTCCCATGCCTCCCATGCCGATCATGCAACCAGGACAGATTTGTCCTATCCAAATAACCTGAACCTCGTTGCCTGTATTCCATGCGACTGTACCACCGGGTGGTACGCCGCCGCCACCGCCACCCATTCCCGGATTACCCGTTGGTGCGCCTGGAGGATTAGGGAATGGAGTTGCTTGCGGACTTGGGATAATAGTGCCTGCTGGGGGTGCACCTGCACCATCCGCGGGATTTACCCCTGGTGCACCACCCATACCCCCCATGCCTCCACCAACGGATGGCGGTAAAGTGGCTGATCCCGCAGTAATAAAATCGCCCGAAGCACGTCGCATGACAAATCGTTGATCATCTGCGGTTCCTCCATTACCGGCGCCTATTACCGCTGAGTTTCTAACAAATTGATTCACCCCATATAACCAGCCGGTAACTCGATTATTCGCATCGCGATTTTGGGTGTAGTCAAAAACATAATCAAAGGCAATTCCTTGGGCTGTGGTATCAGAAATTGATTGTTGCAATTCAAATGCGGGTTGCCCGGCATTAATCGCCCAGCCGGTATTTAAGACATAAGAATATGTCATATTATGAAGACCGGTCTGGCTCATGGATAACTGCGTGGCGACGCCAGTGTTGATGGAAGAAAGATTGGTGGTTTCTGTAATTTCTGCACCCGGTATCGGCTCAACCGGTACTACAACACCTATTTCAGAAAAAGGAATTGATACCCCACTGTTGTTCGAAGCATTAACAAAGGTTTCCGAGCGATGCTGACCATTCGTAGTAGAGTTGTCTTCGATAATGACGTGGACGTAAGTTTCACCAGAATTATTACGCGTTAAAATTCGTTGAATCATGTTGTCGCTAACAACATTTTCATTACAGGTATAACCAGCGGGGCAGGCGACTTGAATTGTACCGCCTTGATTATTCCAACGGTCAAAAGGCATAGGTGGCGGAGCTGCAAAAGAGGGTGCCAGGCAGCAAAAAAGCAAGACACAATAATGCGTAAAACGCATTAGGAATTTGACCCCATGTTCTGTTCCCCGATGCCGCACTTGGTGACATTGCTAGCTAATGTCAGGCGACGATTCTCAAACGCTACTGCATTAATATAAAGGTATATTTGAGATAATTATTTTTTATTGTTAGATGATGTTTAACAAATTATAGGATGATTACCCTTAACTATCAATCATTTACATTCGGGGTCACTGGCAATGCTAGTAAACTACTTGTTAAACAAAAGGATGTAAAAGATTATTAATGTGAATTATAAAGAGAGTAAATAATAGAAATGAAATGCAACAATATAAAAAAAGGGATTTATGGTGCTGGGCCAAAGGGTGTTGATAGCCAATTAAGCGGCGCTGTTCCCAATATGCTTTGGCTTGTTGAGATTGCACCGGTTGATATATTCTCATATTGCTGAAACGAATAATTCCCTGAGCCACCACCCATACCACCCATGCCCGCCAACACACAACTACCACAAGATTGTCCAATCCAAATGACTTGAACCTCGTTACCTGTATTCCAACTGACAGTTCCACCTGCTAAAGGGCTTCCGCCTCCCATACCTGCAGTGCTTCCAGTTGGAACATCAATTCTAGCAGGGGGGATTGCCGCGCCACCTGCATTACCGCTACTTATGATGCCACCTGCGCCTGAAAATGTACGTCTGACATTGGAATTCTCAATGGGCGTTGCACCGGTGTTGTTAAAACTTGAACCGGGTAAATTACCTGTTACAGGCTGAGTATTAGATCCAGGACCGAACACCATGTCTTCCGGTGGGCCGTTATCAATTGTGCCGATGCCAAAAGGCACGTCAGGCATGGTGAAGCTTCTAGCAGAGACAGACGTTCCTGTCCCAGCAGAGCGGCCTGTACTGAGTGCGCGTCCCATAGCACCGCCACCCGCAGCCGGTGGTGCTGGCGCTGGGGCGGGAGCTGCTGGTGGAGGAGTGACAGGCGCTGCCACTGGGGTAGGTGTTACGGGCGCGGGTGCAACTGGCGCAGGGGCAGGTGCTGCTGCTCCGCCCATACCGCCTCCACCACCGCCGCCTCCGCCGCCACCACCGCCTCCCATGCCATTGCCAACGGCGGCACCTAAAGACGCAGACCCGGCTTGCACATAACTGCCGCCTGCGCGACGTAAAACAAAAGCCCAGCTGTCACCTGAGCCACTACCATTTAGGGCTGCAGAATTACGGACATCTTGTCTGATGCCATAGTTATAACCTGTCGCTTGCCCGGTGTTAGTTTGTCGCTGGTTGTAATCAAAGGTCTGCTGCATTGTTACCCCAGAGGTAAATGTATCATTGACCGTATGTGAAAGTTGGATTGCAGGATTCGCATCATTTGCCCAGCCAAGATTGAGTTCTGCCGTGTAATTAATATTGAACTGACCGGATTGTTGGACACGGGTTTTAGCTGATACGCCACTTGCAGAATTGTCGTTGGCACTGGTAAAGGCTTCATAATTTAATTGCCCTCCATTGTTCACAACGCCATTTTGGATGATGACTTGTATGTAGTTCTCGCCTGTTCGGTTATTGGTTAAAATTCGTTGCACCATGTTATCGCTAGAAACATTATCAGCGCAGGTATATCCTGCGGGGCAATTGGCGCTAATTGTTCCACTTCTGTTTGACCAGCTATCGAAAGGTACGGGCGGGCCGGCGAGTGATACATTAAACAGCGTTGAAAGGGTAAAGAAGGCGAGTAGAATTCTTACGACAAAGAGTAGGCACAATGTACAACAGGATTTAGATTTAATTGTGCAAAACATTAAAACCCCAACTTAGGTAAATCGTGCAAGTAATACAAAAGCCTTATGGCTTTATGCGCCTAAGTGTCTAAATCCTTTAGATCACATCAAACTCAGTCGAATAAGAATTAGTCAAAATTTCCCAAAAAGTTATTATTTTTAATGAGGTTAGTTTTTATTAATAATTACATTAGACTAGAGAACTTATCTAAAGTTATGAGTAATTACAAAGTAATATATTATTTATTATTGTTTGTGGGTGAATTATATACTATTTGACTTCAAAAATAACACATAAGCTCTTAAATAATAGCGATATTTACTGAATATTTACTTAATTAATGGAAAAGCATAAATAATGCCGGATCTAAAGCTCGCAATTGCTCCAATGATGGATTACACCGATCGGCATGATCGGTATTTTCTGCGCTTATTTTCAAAAAATATTTGGTTATATACGGAGATGGTGACAAGCCAGGCACTTGTTAAGGGTGATGCGAAAAGGCTCCTGAAATATGACGATTTTGAGCATCCCATCGCTCTGCAACTTGGTGGTAGCGACAAAAATCAATTAGCTATTGCGAGTGTTATGGCCGAAGATGCTGGCTATGATGAAGTTAATTTAAATGTTGGTTGCCCCAGTGATAGGGTGCAATCCGGAAAATTTGGCGCTTGCCTGATGGCAGAGCCAACATTAGTTGCGAACTGCATCTCTCATATGCAAAAGCATGTATCAATACCGGTTACTGTTAAATGTCGTATAGGCATTGATGATCAGGATGAAGGTCGGCAGTTGCCTCTATTTATCAAAACTCTTGAAGAGACGGGCTGCCAAACATTTATCATTCACGCCAGAAAAGCGTGGTTAAAAGGATTGAGTCCCAAAGAAAACCGCGATGTGCCACCACTTAATTACCCCTTAGTTTATGACATGAAAAACAAATTTCCGCATTTGAAAATAATCATTAACGGTGGTGTGCAAAACTTACAAGAAGCGAAGCAACATTTAAAAATGGTTGATGGTGTAATGATAGGTCGTGCTGCCTATCATGATCCTTATATCTTGGCAGCTGTTGATAGAGAGATATTTAAAATCGATACTCTGGTTAAGACACGAAAACAAATTCTCCAAACATTTATACCTTATGTGGACCGGGAATTATCACAAGGGGTAAAACTAAGCCAAATGAGCCGTCATATTTTAGGGTTGTTTCAAGGCCTACCAGGCGCGCGTCAATGGCGCCGGTATTTGAGCGAAAATGCCAATAATCCGAATGCAACCAGCAAAATACTCATGGAAGCGGCAAGTTTTGTTCAAGAATAGCAATATCAACTTTTGGGTAAAAAACTCAAACCAATTAAATTCAATACCTTAGCACCTCGTTTAATTTATTAAGATTAGGTTAATAATTGGCCGGCTAGTTGCAATCAATTCCTTCAAGTTACCCAAGTGAGTTCACGATACTAGTTGCTCAGGCAAGCGTATTGGAGGAATTAGAATGAAATTAAAACCCGTTGATGTTGCAAAACGAATAAAGAATTTAGCTTCACTTCCGGATGTCTGTATTAAGATCAACGAAGTGGCGAATGAACCTTTCACCTCTACGCAAGACATGAAACAGATTATAGAGACAGATCCTGCGCTCGCTGCAAAACTACTGCAAATTGCTAACAGTCCCTTTTATGGTTATTCCATGGAAACAGATGACCTGAATAGAGCCATTATGTTGATTGGCACCCAAGGTCTACGTGACTTGGTATGGGCAACGTGTTCCATTTCAAGCTTTGCAAAATTAGATAACTCAATTGTCGACATGCGAACATTTTGGGAACACTCACTCTATGCAGCAACAGCTTCGAAAGTACTTGCCAATAAATGTCATGTTATTAGCCAAGATCGGATTTTTCTTTGTGGTTTATTACATGATATTGGTCATTTAGCGTTATATCATGTAATGCCAGAAGAGATGGAAGTTGCCTTTGCCCGGGTCTTAGATACTGATGAACGTCTTAGTCTTGCTGAAAAAAATGTGTTTGGATTCACTCATTCCACCATCGGTTACGCCCTCTTAGAGTTATGGAAATTACCCGAAAATATCACGCAAACGGTACGCTATCATCATCAACCCGGAAAATGTGAAGATCATCGATTGGATGCTGCCATCGTTCACATTGCGGATAATATTGCGAAAATAGCGGGCAAGAAGGGCAATTATCTGGATAGTGATATTCATTTTGATAAAAATGCCTGGAAAATCACAGGTTTGACGGACAAAATTATCGATTCTGTTATACAAATCACAGAAGAACAGTATCAAACAGCGGTCTCACTCTATTTAAAAGATATTTCCATGGCTCCTGCTGCTTAATTTCGTGAATTATTGCTAATTTCGAGCTAAACTTGTAAAAAATAAGAGAAATTACAAGAGAATTCTCATAATTGGACGTTATATATCAAGAGAGTTGATAAGTCGGGTTGTGGATTTAGGTTGGTCATTAGAATCTTACACCTTGATTTAATAGAAAATTGTGTAATAACTAACGAGATATAGGATATTTCTTGTGGACAGACGAACAGTATTAAAAGGCATCTTAGTTGGAAGCGCCGTTGCTGGTAGTCAAAATGTAATTGCTGCCAGAAACAGCTCAGCTCTTGGGGCAAGTACCGAGAGTGATACGTCGCTTGATGTCAAAGATTACCTAACTAAAATAAAGAACTTTAATACCCATTTCGAAGATGACATTATATTAACGGGTCATCGTCTAGAGGTCTTAAAATCTGTCACCCAACGCCTCATACGCGTCAGATCTATTGTCGGGCATGCAAATTTTTGTTTATTGAGTTTTGACCACGCTTTATTGTATGCACGACGTTATTCTGCTGTGGGTGCGTTTCCTCGAGAGGAAATCGCATTTCTTGAAGAAGTCTTTTATACCAATGCCACAGACTATGGTTTTTTCGGATCCAAAGTTACCACCAACATCACATCAAAAATTGGGAAAAGAGAAATAAAGAAAATCCCCTATACAGGTAATTACCTTTTCCGTGGCCCTTCCATGGATCTTTACAACAAGATTCGAAGAGATATTGGCAAGTCCATTGTCCTTACATCTGGTGTGCGGGGTATTGTCAAACAAACCTATTTGTTTTTATCTAAAGCTGTGCGGTCCAATGGAAATCTGTCCATGGCATCACGCTCACTAGCGCCTCCGGGACATTCGTTTCATGGTAATGGCGATTTTGATGTGGGAAAAGTGGGCTATGGCTACCGAAATTTTACCGAAGATTTTTCTTACACAAAAGAGTTTAAACGTTTAGAAGAGTTGGGTTATATTCGAATTCGATATCATGAAAAAAATCCTTTTGGTGTGCGTTTCGAACCTTGGCATGTGAAAGTTTCGAGTTAACCATTCAATAAAATCCCTTGGACATGTAAATAATCCTCAGGGGTAGCATACAAAACTAATACATCTCCTGCTTTAAGTACTGCATCAGTTGGAGGTTTCTGGTGGCTCACACCGTCATGACGCAATGCTGATATCTTGGCATTATAGTTTTCCAGCCCAAGCTCTTTAACCGGTTTACCAATACAAACAGCGCCTTCAGGTATGGTAAAACTATGCAATCCTTCTCTTAAATTGTCTTCCTCACTGACATCAGGTGCTTCCTGGCCATGGAAAAATTCATGGAGTAATTGATAACGAGATTGTCTAACATCCTGCATGGTTCTAACGACACGTTTCATGGGAACGTTGAGCAACATTAGCAAATGCGAAGAAAGCATTAAACTCGCTTCCAATGATTCTGGGACCACTTCAGTTGCACCAATTTCCTGAAGCTCCGCTAAATGGGCATCATCCTTAGTTCGCACTAAGATAGGAATATCCGGCCGCAATGATTTTACGATTTGAATAATTTTTATAGATGCCAGATAGTCATTATAACTGATGACAAGAACCTGAGCCTTTTTGATATTTACCGCTTCGAGAATTTCTCGATGTGTTGAGTCACCGTAAAAAACATGTTCACCCGCATTATGCGCATCTTTAATAGTAATCGGATCGAGATCCAAGGCTGCATATTCAAAGCCTTCTTTTTTTAAAAATTGCGCAATATTTTGACCTATACGACCATAACCACAAATTACTACATGATTTTGGATGGAACGCGTTTCTTCTTCAATCAGTTGTGTATTTTTTTCACGAGAGGCCATATATGAATTACCAAACCATCGTTTAGCAATGTATCCGTTATGGCGAATAATCATAGGGCTTATAGACATACTAATAATTAATGAAGCCAAAATAACCTGGGATAAAGACTCACTTAGTACGCCGTTAGATAACGCAATGGCAAGAATCGCGAAACCAAACTCGCCGCCCTGTGCTAATGTAAGTGCAGTGCGAGACGAGATACCTTTTTCAATACCTGCTATTTTTCCGATGATTAGAATCACGAGAAATTTAATGACTGTAATCGCCAATACAGTAATTATCACCCAGTGTAATAGCGATATTAACTCGTGTAAGTTAAGTAACATTCCAATAGTAATAAAGAATAATCCCAATAACACGTCACGAAATGGGCGAATATCTACTTCAATTTGGTGCCTGAACTCGGTTTCAGCCAACATCATTCCCGCAATAAAAGCACCTAGCGCAAGGGATAAACCAGCAAGATCTGTAATCCAGGCTGCTGCCATGGAAAATAATAAAATGGCCAGGGTAAATAACTCAGAAGAATGCTGTTTCGCAATTTCATGAAACAGGGGGCGTAAAATCCAGTGTCCAGCAGCTATCAGGGTGGCGATCACCATGATTGCTTTTAAAATGGCAACGGAAAGGGTAAATGCTAGACTTGCTTCGCCACCTTGAGACAGAGAAGGGATAATAATCAAGAATGGAATAACTGCGAGATCTTGAAAAATGAGAATGGCTATGGCCAAACGACCATGCCGTGAATTCATTTCTAATTGCTCAGTCAATTGTTTAATTACAATTGCAGTAGATGAAAGCGCAATAATGCCACCGACAATTAGGGCTGCAGATAATGATTGACCAATTATTAGTAAACTAATGCTAAAAACAAACATGGTAAACAATACTTGCATGGCGCCCAAACCAAATACTTCTCTGCGCATTGCCACCATTTGAGGAAAAGATATTTCAAGACCTACTGTAAACAGTAAAAAAACAACGCCGAATTCTGCCAAGATTCGAGTATTTTCAGTGTCAGGCATCCAGCCGAGTGCGTTTGGACCAACGAGGATTCCAACAAACAGATACGCTAAGATAGGAGACATGTTAAAACGACGAAAAATACTAACGCAGAATACGGATACTAGTAGTAGGACAACTATTTCCTGTAAATCCGAATGGGACAAAGTAGTACTGAGCCTAATTTTGTTGGGATTGCTGGTATAATATCAGAATGTCAGCGCTTAGTTCAGTACAATCTATTCAACAATCGGCCTATGACTGCTTAATGCAATCAAATGTCGCAAAAAAACTGGATTTAACTTTTCAAACCAGAAAGATGTGGGAATCAAATCAACTTTCAATTGATTGTAAACATCCGGTGACTGAACAGTGTATTGTTGGAATACCGGAAAACCCAAAACTTGTTCCTGTTCAACAACTACCCAAACGGTCCGTGTCCAGTAATATAGGCCATGCTGCACTCATACATTCCTTTGCGCATATTGAATTTAATGCGATAAATATCGCCTGGGATGCTGTTTATCGATTTCCTGAAATGCCTAAAGGATATTATGAAGATTGGTCAAATATTGCGGCAGAAGAAGCTTATCATTTTCAGTTGCTGCAAAATTATTTGTTGAAATTGGGATATGACTACGGCAGTTTTCCGGCTCATTCAGGATTGTGGGATATGGTCGAGCAAACCTCAAACGATGTAATGGTGAGAATGGCACTCGTACCTCGGGTATTAGAAGCCCGAGGGTTAGATGTAACACCAGAAATCATCCAACGATTTCGACAAAACGATCGCGATGATGCAGCAAGTATCTTGGAGATAATCTATCAGGATGAAATAGGTCATGTCGGTGTTGGCACCAAGTGGTTTGTTACAATTTGTGAACAACGTGGCTTAGATCCTCATGAAATTTTTGCTGACTTGATTAATGAGTATGCAGCGGATAAGATTCGTCAACCTTTCAATGAAAAAGCACGAAAACAAGCGGGTTTCACGCAAAGCGAAATGGATTTTTTAACAAATTTTACGTAACTGAAGTGATAGTGCAGACAATAGAAATACGGCGTATTACAAAATTTGGGAGCGCAGTCTTTATGCTTTATCGTACTATTATCGCGGGATTCCTCATAATGCTTGTGAGTTATGGTTGTACTCAACAACCCGTTAAATCAAAGTTACAACAAGAAAAAACACTGAAACCTGAGAACGCTGGTTATTTATTAGTGTTTACCGAAATGCGTCCGAATGAACCCGAATCAACCTTGAGGATGATAATTACCGATAAACACATGCGAATTGATGAAGGCCCTCAAAGTGAGGATTACATTTTATTTGATCGCAGCTCGAAAGTTATTTCAAATGTGGTTGCAGAAGATGAGTCTATAATGGTCATCAATCCCGGTGAGCAAAAAACAAAAGCACCTTTTCCATTGCGATGGATCATTGAATCACAAACAAGCCAGGCGCTTATGCGATCTGATAATAGTAATGAGGCATCTGCCACCCATTTTTTGTATTACTTAAATGATAAACCTTGTTATAACTTAGTCACAATTGATAATCACCTGGTGGCAACCTTGGATGCGATGCGTGAATATAATTTGGTTCTTGCCAATGAATTAAAACGAAATTATCGTGAAATGGATGCTCAACAGTGTTATGAAGCCATTAATATATTTGACCCGAATCTCAGACTACAAAATGGTTTCCCTCTACGCGAGTGGAGTAGCTACGGTTATCAACGTTTTTTAGTGGATTTTAAAAATGATGTGATTTTTCCTAAAACAATGTTTGAGTTGCCGACGAATTACAAAAAATTTAAATTGTAATCTAGCGGAAAAAATAAAATCATTCAGCTTGTTCAAAATATTCTACGATTAATTGTAAATTACGTTTTCCACGAAATTCATTAACATCAAGTTTGTACGCCATATTCACTTCATCACCGGTGCTAAGTGGCGAAGCTTGATCATCCTCACTTAATGCGTTAAATGCAATTGCGTCTATTTCATCAAACCCATTTTCTGTTTTTAGTTTTAATTTTAAATGTTTCTGGCCAACAATTCGTTGTTGCGTTAATTTAAACTTGCCATCAAAAACGGGTTCAGGAAACTCCTGGCCCCAAGGTTCGGCATTTTTTAATAATTCTGCAACTGTAATGTTAATATCATGCAAGCTTAGCTCGCCATCAGAATAAATAACTTGTTCCAGGTATTCGGGCTTGACAATTCGCTGAATTTCTTCATTAAAGCGTGTTTCAAACACTTCAAAATTCGTTTTGTGAATCGTTAAACCAGCAGCCATTGCATGACCACCGAATTTAATAATCAAGTCGGGAAACTGTGTGGCGATGTGATCAAGAACATCACGTATATGAATGTTTTTTATGGATCGGGCCGATCCCTTAATTTCACCATTTTCACCGTTGGCAAATACAATGACGGGGCGGTGTAACTTATCTTTTACGCGAGATGCTAAAATTCCAATGACACCTTGATGCCAATTTTCATCATACAAACAAATACCAACGGCACGTGAAGTCGAGGGCGTCAATAATAGAGCATCCAAACTGACCATTGCTTCAGTTTGCATTTGTGATTCGATTGCACGACGTTCCTGATTGAGACTATCTAATTGAGCCGCGTAGTGGCGTGCTTCCTGTAAATTATTTGCAAGTAGACAGCAAATACCAATACTCATATCTTCCAAACGACCTGCGGCATTTAAACGTGGCCCAAGACAAAAGCCTAAATCGCTCGCCACAAGATTTTCCGGATTTCTGTTTGATATTTCGATGAGTGCTTTAATACCCGGACAAGCCGAACCGGCACGAATGCGTTTTAATCCTTGGTTAACCAAAATTCGATTGTTAAAATCCAACGGTACCACATCTGCTACTGTACCTAACGCGATAATATCGAGCACGGTACCCAAGTTGGGCTCCTGTATTTTCTGTGAGTCAAACCAGGAATTTTGTCGAAGATAACTTCGAAGCGCTAACATCACGTAAAAAATAACACCCACCCCTGCAAGATTTTTACTGGAAAAATTATCGCCTGGTTGATTGGGATTAACAATCGCATCAGCCTCTGGCAAAACATCGCCTGCTAAATGGTGATCAGTTACCAGTACTTGCATACCCAGAGATTTTGCCGTAGTGACGCCATCTATGCTCGATATGCCGTTATCAACCGTAATAATCAAGTCGGGCGAAAAGGATTCATGTGCTTTTTGAACAATCTCTGGTGTGAGACCATAACCATATTTAAAACGGTCTGGAACCAAATAGTTGATGTGATTAAACCCAAGCATGCCTAAACATTTGATTGCCACCGTGGTACTTGTTGCTCCATCTGCATCAAAATCGCCAATAACCAAAACACGTTTCTGTAATTTTAATGCATCAAATAATAATGCTACGGCCATGTCGATATTTTTTAAGGCGTTAAAAGGCAGAAGATTGGTTAGAGATTTTTCGAGTTCAATTGAATCGAAAATATTTCGATTGGCGTAAATTCTACGTAAGATAGGGTGGATATTTTCAGGGAGTTGATTGGATTCTTTGGTATTGCGACGAACAATGTTCTTTTTCATTAAATTGAATACGATTTGTTAAAACACGAGTTTAACTTGGCTGGGGCAATTAGCGCAATCCTCGTTTTAACATTCGAATGGTAAACCACTTATCGGAAATTCGTGTATTCACTTTTGCACGACTGACTTTAAAAGTGCTAGAGCCGAAAGTTTGTGCATTAAAAACAACCACTGTATCCCATAACCAAGCTTTGCCGATTTTTTGCCAGCTGAACTCCTGTTTTTTGATCAATGCTTTGTTACGATCATAATAATTCATTGCCTTTTTCAAACAAACGCCAGTTTGTTTATTGTGCTCATAAGTGACAATTTTTTTACCATACATCGATGATCTTTCTTTCGGTCGACTTTCAATAAAATATGTTGCAAGCATATTGTCTTCATCAATACTCAGTAGTTTATGCGTATCCTCATGTGCTTTTCTTGCGCGAATATCGTCAAATGTTAAATCAGTACCGAGAAAGCTATCGCTTAATTCTCGAATAGTCGTGCGACGTATCTTTCGTAAGCTTGGAAGATATACCCATTGTTCAGCATTCTTAGCTTTATTATCAATGTAAGAATGTTGAAGAAAGGCAGTGTTTTTAGCGTCGGGAGGGGAGAGGGTGAACAGCGATAATTTATCGCCAATTTTTCGCTGGTCATTTTGATTGCGCCAGAACCGCTGGTAAATTGAATTTTGGGTTCTACCGTGTTTGTTTTTAATGCTAACGGTAAAGATAGTTTTCTGATCTTCCCCAGCGTATTTGTTATCACAATGCTTAACAATTTCAACCGGATTTTTCATAACTGACGCAGCAAAAACGTTTAGTGAAAAAATCGAAGTCAGGCAGAGCCAGATAACTAAGTAGATTCGCTTGTTAGGCATGTAAATTATTCTCCATCGTGTCACTGTGCAAATCAGCTGTGTCACAATAAATGAAATGTATCACAGATGTCTAACATTGTAGTTATTTTAATTAGATTTGTAAAGATGTTAAGAGCTTAACAGATATTCTTATAAAAACAATGAGTTAGTTATTATACTCAATATTTTTTGCTTAAAGCTTAATGTCAAAGTACCGAAATAGAACTGAAGCTTTTAATGAAGGGAGAGGGGAATACGTATGCCTCATGCGATTAAGCAAGAAGAGATTCAGGATGTTCTTAAAGGGATAGTAATTCCGTCACCGCCTCAGGTTATCGCTGATCTACAAATGGAGATCGCTATGCCTGATCCAGATATCAATGAGATGGCGCAATTAATTTCCAATGATGCTGGATTATCAGGCAGTGCACTTAAAATCGTCAATTCACCCTTTTATGGGGGTAATGACAGTGTTACTTCCATTAAAAAAGCGGTGATTATGCTGGGCGTAGATACCATCATAGATATCGTAAATACGATTTGTTTGAAGAACGCCATTACTGGTGATCACCCTATGTCAGACAATCTATATGCTACGCTTACACGATTTTGGGATTCCGCAACTGATGTTGCTAGAGTTTGTGTAATGGTGGGCAAACGTATGAATTTGTCACCTTTGGATCAAGTCTATAGTTTGGGATTATTTCACAATGTTGGTATTGGACTTTTAGTTTCCAAGCACGACAATTATCTGCACATCATGCGTTCTTCCTATCAAGACGAAGGGGATCGAATAATTGATGTTGAAAATGCAGAATATGGGACCAACCATGCAGTTTTGGGCTACTACACTGCACGTACATGGAAAGTCAGTCAATTCCTTTGCGACATAATTGCACAACACCATAATCAGGATTTGTTCTCCACAAATAATCTAACCGAGAATCGCGAAATCAGAATTCTCGCGGTATTGAAAATTGCCGAACACATTGTTGGAATGCATCGTATCTTAGGTGATACCGATGTGGACAGAGAATGGGATGCGATAGGTGACAACGTATTGCTCGCTGCAGGTCTCACAGAGTATGAACTTGAAGATATAACCCTACAGGCGACTGAGCTGGGGTATGGGCAACAACAATATTTTAGTTAATCTACCTGTCAATACTCAGCTTATTCATCTTTTATCCCAGAATCGCCATTATTTCGTACTTAGATGCCCGCTGGGCATCATTAAGTACTTCCTGAGCTTATGTTAATTTGTTCTGATCGTACTCAATCAGTTACATACTCATGTTGTTCCTTCATTCCGTGCAAAATAACGCTGATTCTAAAACAAAGTCTAAACACGCTGAATAGTTATATCTAGTTTATAAAATGGATTAAAAGCAGATTTATTTTGACTTCATGTATTTACTTACCATACTTATAGTCTAACTTTGACTAAGTCCTTCGTCGATATTCGTCAATTAACAAAATTAAAGACGATATCCGGGGATAAATGTTGAAAAATGATGGTATATCTGATCTAGTTGTCAGTACACAAAATCATCATCACATAAAATAATAATAATATTCTTATATATCGGGGAGATAAATGTGCGTTTCTTGTCTTTGCCTATAAAGCCAATATTGCTTTGTAGTTTATTAAGTATATCCGTTATTCCAACTTTTATTGTGACGCTGCAACTATATTCCATCGCGAGTGATGATGCTGAGCGTGAATTGGAAGAAAAACACCTCAGCTTGGCAAAAAACCTAACGGCCCCTGTGTACGCTTATCTGGAGAATCATAGAACCATTGTCCAATCAATATCACGGCGTTTGGGAACAGAAAATGTTAAGGAAAATGCAGTAGCCAGCTATCTCTTTAATGCCAAATTTGATTTTAAAAACATTCAACAATTAGTATATTTTCACATACCTAACCAGAAATTTACCCTATCCGAACAAAATCCTTCAAGTGTTTTATCGACTATCCAAATGCAGTCTGTTGCTTGTATTCAGCCAGTCATCAATAGCCAATCAGGTGCGTTCACTTCAATTGTAAAAAACCCATTTTCTCAGGGTAATACTGTCATGTTCTGTGAACCTGTTTTTAACAAGAATAAATTGAAAGGTATCGTTATTGCCGCACTCCATTTAGATATGATCGAAGAATATCGCGCTGGTGTCGCCTTTGGAGATAGTGGGCATTCAGCCATTGTAGATCAGGCGGGTGTTGTTGTAGCGCACCCGAATTTAGATTGGACGATAGCAAATAAAGATATTTCTGACTGGCCGATCGTTAAAGCTATGATCAATGGTGAATCAGGCATAACGCAATTCTATTCATCGTTTACCAAAAAAGATATGTTCGCAGCCTATACGACAGTTCCAGAATTTGGTTGGGGAATAATGGTACCTCAATTTAAGTCAGAAATAGATGATCAAATATTTGCTGCATATTGGCCACAAATACAATGGGGCGGATTCAGTATACTATTAGCAATCATTTTGTCTGTGTATTTATCAAAGTGGATTGCTAATCCGTTAACGCAATTGGTTAAAGGCACGTTCATGTTGTCAGAAAAAAGACTCAATGGCGGTGCGTTAAAATTGAATACGGGTAGTCCGAAAGAACTACAACAATTATCCAATGCGCTCGAAATGCTAACTCGCCAATTTATTCAAATTAAATCCAAACTGGAATCCGTGAACAACTCACTTAAAGACCGAGTTGACGACGCGACTGAACAACTAAGAGAACAAAACAAACGTTTCGAAAAAATGGCTGTTTATGATGAACTCACAGAATTGCCGAACCGTCGTGGTTTAAAGCAAATGCTGGAAGAATCGTTGGCTAATGCGAAAACCGACAATAAAGTCTTTAGCATTTTGCTCTGTGATTTAGATCGATTCAAGTTGGTTAATGACAGTTATGGGCATAGGGTGGGGGATAATGTCCTACAAGCCTTCGCTAACATTGCTCCAACAGCATTGAGTGATCAGGATTATATTGGACGCTGGGGTGGGGAAGAGTTTATGTGTGTTTTGGTAGACTCGAATTCCGACAAGGCTAAAATAGTTGCAGAAAACATTCGAAACGTATTGCAAGACGTCGCAGTATTACCCGATGCCATAGGATTAGAATTAACAGTAAGCATCGGCGTGGCAACATATCCTTATGATAGTGAGAGTGCCGATGAGCTTATCACATGCGCTGATAACGCGTTGTACGAAGCCAAACATGTTGGGCGAAATGCGGTTGTCTGTGCGAGTGGTATAAAACAGTCTGTTTCTTATGTGGCAAAACAAATTCGCTGTGCACTGACTGAAGATGGTTTAAAAACGGCATTTCAATCAATTTATGATATATCTACTCAAAAAGTAGTAGGTCAACAAAGCTTGGCGCGTATCAGTTGTGGCAAAGATGAAATAATAGAAGCGAGTCATTTTATTCATCAAGCTGAAGAACTTGACATGGTTGTGAATATTGATGAGTTTGTCATGAAGCAAACTTTACAATTTATTGATAACAATTATTCAGATAGCCAAGGAAATTTGGCATTTATACATTTGTCCAAAGACTATTTATTAAGTCTATCTGCGGAAAATAAAATATTTAAACGTATTAAACAAATTAAGGCAAAACACCAATATGAGAATGACTTTCCGCTTGTCCTGGAACTGTCTGAATCCCAATTTATCAATAGAGAAAAAGACCTAAAACAAATCATCAAAATGTTATTAGAGCAAGGAATTAAAATAGCACTGAGAAAATTCGAAACATCAGCGACAGGATTGGAATTATTGACCAGTTTGCCATTTGATTACGTCAAACTAGACGGATCAAGCATTCGTCTTGCGATGGGTAATGAACGTTATGAAACAGCATTAAAGCATTTGATTACAATGTGCAAAGATCTGGATTTAATTATTATCGTGGAACAAATTGAAACCACACATGAATTGGAATTTTGTCGTTCGTTAAACATCGATCTTGCTCAGGGATATTGTTTAGCAAGACCTAAAATACCAATAGAGCAAGACTTGGTATCTGAGATTTAAAAACATTAGCCCAACAAAGTTGGGCAATGTCATTTTTCCTTTGTATTAAATTTCAAACGGTGTATTCAATTTTTTCGGCACCGCAATATTTTTTAGCGTTACATAGTTTGGCAATCCATTTTTGTAAGGTGGATAATCTTCGCCTTTAATCAATGGTTGTAAATATGCTCTACAGCTTGGGGTAATACCAAATCCATCTTTAGTAATATATTTTGAGGGTAGCATTTTTTCCACGTTGGCTACTTTTGAGAGCTTGGCTTTGCCGATTCCCCATCGATAAGGTTTATTGGATTTTCTAACGATCGTTGGCATTACTGCATTTTCACCTTTTAAAGCGAGTTCTACTGCGGCCTTACCTAATGCGTATGCTTGTTCTACATCCGTTTTGGAGGCAATATGACGCGCTGCACGCTGCAAATAATCAGCGACCGCCCAATGATATTTGTAGCCCAAATTAGATTGTATCAATTGAGAAATAACGGGGGCGACACCACCGAGCTGCGCATGGCCAAATGCGTCTCGTAAACCCGTTTCTGCGAGAAATTGACCACTACTATTTTTAACGCCTTCCGAAACAACAATGGCACAATAACCGTATTTATCTACGCATTTTTTTACACGCGCTAGAAACTTTCCTTCATCCAATACAATTTCTGGAAATAAGATAATATGTGGCGCATCACCTTCATTTTCCGCGGCAAGTCCACCTGCCGCTGCGATCCATCCAGCGTGTCTGCCCATCACTTCAAGCACGAAAACTTTGGTTGACGTTTTTGCCATGGAGGCGACATCAAACGCTGCCTCACGAATGGAAACGGCAACATATTTAGCCACTGAACCAAAACCTGGGCAGTTATCAGTGATTGGTAAATCATTGTCGACAGTTTTGGGTACACCGATGGCAGTAATTGGGTAACCCAGCTTTTTACCAATTTGAGAAACCTTGTGTGCAGTATCTTGAGAATCGCCACCACCGTTATAAAAGAAATAACCAATATTATGGGCTTTAAACACTTCAATTAAACGTTCGTACTCAGCTCTATTTTCTTCAAGACTTTTTAATTTATGGCGGCAGGAACCAAACGCGCCAGAAGGTGTATGACGAAGAGAGGCAATGGCTTTTTTACTTTCCTTCGATGTGTCGATGAGATCTTCGGTTAAAGCACCGATAATGCCGTTTCTTCCGGCATAGACTTTTCCTAATTTATCTTTGTGAGCGCGCGCAGTTTCAATGACTCCGCATGCACTGGCATTTATAACGGCAGTAACTCCACCTGACTGGGCATAAAAAATATTTTTTTTCGGCATATCTGACACTCCCTCGTTGAAAAAAACACTAAATCATTTTCCATCATCCTTTACTAATTGCATCAGGAATAGAGCGTTTATGCCAAATATATCTTATTTTATCTCTATGCCTGTGCTTTGTAACTTTTGTAAATTTTCAATCTCATCATTGGCTCGAACTTGCAATTAAGGTCAAAACACGACTTTCTAATTCTTTATATTTGCTTTTACCCGTTTCAAATTACGCGTTAGTGACATAATAAATTAAACATCGATGTAGTTCCGAAGCAATTTTAAAGTTGTACATGGCGCGTTTTTACTATGCCAAACTACTGTAGGGCATAGTGTTAATTCTGAAGTTTCAAGATCAAGCCACAACTTACTATCTAGATTATATATTGTGCTAATGATCTAAATTGTTTTGCCAATACGACAAGCTGGACACATGTTATACAGCGCCATTATTGTAAAGAATAAATTGGAAATATAACAGAGATTTACGGCAAGGAAAATTCAATTAGTCTCGTCATTTTAATTTATATTAGAATTAGATACTTTGATAAGAAACGGATTTACTCAATTGCGTTTTTGTTTTGTGTAATATCCGTGTGAATCGAAATAAATTGATAGGGTACAGCGTCATCATTACACAATGGAAAGATGGTTGATTTAACCCAATAATTTGAGCCTTGCTTGTTTTTGTTACAAATATCACCTTGCCAAACATTTCCGTTACTAATTGTTTGCCATAAATTTTCAAAAAAATCGTCCTCATGAACACCGGAATTGATAACACTGTATGTTTTGCCCACTAATTCATCGATTGTAAAACCACTTGTTTCACAGAATTTTTCATTTACGAAATTAATTTTCCCCGTATTGTCTGTAACACTGACAATCGCATGTTGGTTAATTGCCGATTTTAATAAATTATCATCTTTTGCCTTTTGCAAAAGCTCGTCTGTCAATTGTTTCGCACGACGCGAGCGACGAAGCCTGGCCCTGACAATGCGACTAAAAAATTCAGGTTTTACCGGTTTTGTGAGAAAATCATCGCCCTCGAGATCAAGGCCCATTAAATGTTTATCAATTTTATTTTCTGACGTGAGAAAAATAATTGGAAGATTCATGAATTCCTGGTCTTGTCTAATTATTTGCGCTAACTCAAAACCGCTGCAGTCAGGCATATAAACATCAAGTATTAATAACTCTGGGCAAAACGACCTGATTTTATTGAGAACTGCAAAGGGATCAGATTCAGATTCTACAATGATATCATTGTGATCTAACATGATCGAGTGAAAAGCAAGCACATCTTTATCATCGTCGACCAAAAGCACGCGGTAAGCTAATTGTTCACCTGCATCACATAGTTCAGCAAGCGTGCTAACCAGTCGATGACTACTAATGGGTTTTGTAAAATACTGTGTACCACCTGATCTTAATGCTGCCAGGCGAGATTGGATATCATCACAGGCAGAAATATAAACCACGTGAAATTGATGATGGCTTTCTTTTCGCATGCGTGAAATTTCTTCTGCGCCAGCGTGTTCACCTTCAGTAAACATCATATCCATTATTACGATGGTAGGCATAACTTGTTCGCATGCAGTGCGAAAGTCTTGAAGATTGGTGAAGAAGTGAATTTCGAAACCAGCAAATTCTATTTCATGTGTGAGGCTTTCGCTTAAGAAAGAGTCATCGTCTACCAAGTAGATAAGTTTATCATGACTTTTAACGTTGCTATAAATGGGGAAGACGATAGGGCTTTCAGTTGAAGGTGCAAAGTAAAGATCTCGCATACATTTAATAAGATTTGAGATCTCGCTAATTTCATTATCAAAAGGTTCGCGCTTGTTATCCGTGATTACAGTAAATAATTCTTCACATTTATTGGCGACCTGACTTATTTCTGCTAATCCAAAAGTACCACTGGATCCAGCAATTTTGTGCAATGAAAAACGCAGAGACTCCATAATCACTTCTGGATAGGCGTTATCGCGAATATAAAGATCCCAGAGTTCAGATGTGTCTTTTATCGTTGACGCTAAATGTGTTTTGAACTTCTGCTGGATCAACTCCAGTTTGGTTTGAAAATCGTTGTATTCTTCAGGATTTTTCATGTTCAGCTTAGATAGATTACAAGGTTTTTCTTACATCCAACACATCAGGGTTCTAAATCTATGAGTAATATCGGTTCTATGGGCTAAAACTAAACGTTTCTTAGCTTGAGCTGAGCTATGTTATTAATTCACATGAGGTCAATTATTGAACAGTCTAGGGTGGAAATTCCCCATATAGAACAATCGAATACGCTCAAAAATCAGGAATAATCATTGATCACATGGTCGAATAAGATGGGAAGATTAAGTAATGTGATAATATTCATCGATTCAATGGTCCAATCAAAGATTAAAAGTATCGATTAATGTGGGAGTAACACCAATGAAATTAGTTATCGAAAAAACCAGTCTAAAATGTTATCTGTATATCCTCATTCTTGCGGTATTGGCGGGATGTGGCTCAAACTCCACTTCAAATATGAGTCAACAAGAGTTTTTACCTGTTGAGCAAGCATTTGCCTTCTCGGCTGAAGCAGAAAGTTCTCAGCTACTAAAAACACGTTGGAAAATTGCAGATGGATATCATTTATATAAAGACAAATTTAAATTCAGCGTATCACCTGAAAGCGTCACTATTGCCAGCATAAATTATCCAAAAGCCGAAATGTTTTCTGACAAAAACCTGGGTAAGCTGGAGTCTTATAAAGGTTCAATTGAAGTGTTGATCAAGCTTTCCAGTACCGATTCAAAAGGAAAAATCCAGTTAACGAGCCAGTATCAGGGCTGCGCAGACGTTGGATTGTGTTATCCACCTGAAACCAAACAAACAGAGTTTGATTTAGCTTCCCTCTAGCATTGGTTCCCTAATAAAAATCAAAAAGGTCTTTTATCATGCCGCAATCCAAAATGGATGAAATACTCAGTCATTTATACCGATTACAAAAAGACCTCGAAGTTGAAATCGAAAGGGTACTCAAAGAAAAACAGGAACTGTTTCGGTATTCCTTATCAAAAGGACGCGTTATTTTTGAAGAAGGTATGCGATCGCTTCATCTTTCTCAAAAAACAGGCGTTATTAAATATCTCAAAACAGCCGAACTAAAACACGTATTAATTGCCCCGATCATATACGCATTATTTTTTCCCATTGTTTTAATCGATTTATCGGTCATTATTTATCAAAATGTATGCTTTCGTGTGTATGGCATTCCCTTGGTTAAACGCAAACAATATTTTCTTTTCGATAGACAACAGCTGGCGTACTTGAACATTATTGAAAAGATAAATTGCAGCTATTGCAGTTATGCCGACGGTGTATTTGGTTATGTCAGAGAGGTAATAGCACGCACTGAACAATATTGGTGTCCAATAAAACATTCGCGACGGGCATTTTCAACCCACTCTCGGGAAGACTGCTTTACTGATTTTGGGGATGCTCAAAGCTATAAACACCGGTTAGACTCACTGCGGAAAGATTGGGCAGATGTTAAGTCCAATTGATACTTTTTATTTCTTAACATCACTTTGACTAAACAGCTGCCTGTATAATTCAGGGGTAGTTAAACCTGCATAAGAATGAGTCAATATCTGACTACTTTTCACTAGTAAATATTAAAAAACTCTCTTCACGGCCGAAATAAAATGGGTTGCTTCAGGCGGTATTAATTAAAAACACGTATATTCTTCCTGCGTTGAAATTATCAATACGTACCATTCAAAGCAGTTTTCATTAACCTCTATAGCCAGCGTGAATTATTTATATTACTTTGCTAAAATGGCTTTCCAAACAAGCAGATAGCAGATTTATATAAGGTGAAATATCCACCTGGTTCGTCCCAACGTTGGCGTGGATAGGAAGTAGAAGTTTGTCACTGATAGCAATGAAAATTAGAAACATTTTAATACATGCTCTATTTATGCTTGTTAGCCTGGGATTGGCTCAACAGGTATTTGCTATTGAAATCGAAAATTTTAATCACGAATCCACCGGCTTCTCGCTTGTTGGCCAACATGCATTAACAGCGTGTGAGAGCTGTCACGTCAATCAAAGTTTTCGAGGTACCCCTCGCCAATGTGATGTTTGTCATAATGGCAGTCTCGCACCCAGCAAATCTGTCAACCATATCCCAACCTCACTGGATTGTGATGCTTGCCATAATCCAAAAGGCTTTGAGATAGCGACTCAGATGGACCATAGCCAGGTTACTGAAACGTGCAGTAATTGCCACAATAATGCTTTCACCCAAGGTCGTTATCCCGGACACATTCCAAGTTCCACCGAATGTGATGCGTGCCATTATACCAATCAGGGCTGGACACCTAATAAGTTTGAGCATGCGGGTATTAGTACCAATTGTCTGCAGTGCCACGGTGGAGGTTTTAACGCCACAACACAATCTAATTCTCATATTCAAACCAACAATGAATGTGAGTTATGTCATCTTAACTTTAATCGATGGCAACCTGCAGAGCGGGTAGATCACACAGCGACAATAGGCACGTGTCAGAGTTGTCATCAAGTAACGGTAAATCACATACCGATATCTAGTTTTGAGCAGGAATGTCAACTATGCCATATCGATTCTGGTGAGAGCTGGATACCTGCCTCGGGATTTACGGCGGTACACAATAATTTCACCGACACGGATAATTGTGCCAACTGTCACAATGGATTTTTAGTCGTTGGAAAACCTGTTAGTCACATACCAATCTCAGGCACCGGCTGTGCTGGCACCAGTTGTCATACTCCCAATGCACCCTCGTTTGCCCGTGGCAATGGTATCCCGGATCACAGTCTTATTTTAGGTGCTTGTGTCAGTTGTCATAATGGAGTGGATGCAAAAACCACAAAATCCGCAACACATATTGCAACCACGGATTATTGTGAAGCCTGTCATTTATCAACTGCAGGCGGTAGCTGGCGACCAGCCAATCCCATGGATCATGCAGAAGTCTTTGGTACATGTAGTAGCTGTCATCTTGCACTAAAAACAGCGAATCATTTGGCAACGGTAGAAGAATGTGACGTTTGTCACCAGCCTGAACTTACCTGGAATGGGACTCTATTTGACCACAGTTCAGTAGATACCAGCGTTTGTACCAGTTGCCACAATGACATTAATGCGAGAGGTAAAACGGTCAATCACATTCCTAGTTCGAATGAATGTCAAAACTGTCATATTATTGGGAGTTCATGGATTGTGAATCCAAGCGAAGTTGATCATAACGATGTTTTTGGAACTTGTACTACTTGCCACAATAACACCTTAGCCATTGGTTTACCGACAACACATATACCCGTCACTGACGAATGTGATGTTTGTCATAGTACATCGGTTAGTTTTATCAGCACACCTAATTTTGTCCACCCGAGCAATACGGGCGTATGCAGTAATTGTCACAATGGCTCAACAAGCCAATCCTATAAATCCTCGACTCATATTACAACAACGGAACTTTGCGATACCTGCCACAGCACTTCCACCTGGCGCCCGGTACTGCGCGTTGATCATGCTGAAGTTTTGGGAAATTGTTCAGCCTGTCATAACAATAGTCCGGTAATTGGCAAATCCACTGATCACATTGGCAGTTCAGATAACTGTGATGCCTGCCATAGTACAATTCAATGGAGTCCAGTAATTAATGTTGATCATAATGACGTAGTAGGGGCGTGCGCTAGCTGCCATAATGGCCGAGCTGTGATGGGAAAAGCGGTAACACACATTCCAACCTCTGAGGCTTGCGATTCTTGTCATAGCAACACGGTGTGGTTGCCAGTTATTGTTGTTAATCACGCTGAGGTAATCGGCGTTTGTGTTGATTGCCACGACGGCCAACTTGCGGTGGGCAAATCGTTTGATCACATAGTCTCAAGTAATGAATGTGATACTTGTCATACCAATAATGTTTGGGCTCCTGTCATTAATGTTGATCATTCTCAGGTCACTGGGAGTTGTAATGATTGCCATAATAATTTTGTTGCACGTGGTCCATCTGATAGACATATCGCCAGTTCCGACAACTGCGCCGCATGTCACTCAAATGAACGATGGGTTCCTGCCATTCAAATAAATCATAGCGAAGTCCAGGGCAGTTGCTCTATCTGTCACAACAATCTCACAGCCACAGGCAAACCCGCACTTCATCCTGCAACAACCGCAGAATGCAACCTTTGTCATTCCACCACTACTTGGGGAATATTATCGACCTTGAGTCACGCTGCGGTTACCGGCAACAGTTGTTATGGCGCAGGTTGTCATAATGGAATTAGTGCAACTGGTAAAGGTATAACTCATATTAATACCAGTAATGCTTGCGATGCCTGTCACCAGCCACTCGGCTGGATACCCGCTATTGCGGTGGATCATACTGAAGTGAATGGCACGTGTAAGGATTGTCATAACAACACCGTGGCCACGGGCAAAAGCACAGGCCATATAAACAGTAGTAACAACTGCTCAAGTTGTCACAGTAATGTCGCTTGGTTACCTGCCACAAAAATTGATCACGGTGAAGTCGTAGGCCTTTGTCAAAATTGTCACAATGGTGTGATTGCTATTGGTAAAGTCAACAATCACATCATTTCAAATGATATCTGCGATGCCTGTCATATGACAGTAAGTTGGTTACCGGCTAATACCGTGGATCATAGTCAGCTGGATACATCATCTTGTGTTGCTTGCCATGACAACGTTACAGCTTCAGGAAAAACATTAAACCACATAAACAGTAGCGACAACTGCGAAGTTTGTCATAACACTGCGAGTTGGCAAGTCGCCAATGTCAACCACAGTGATGCCATTGGAACATGTCAAAGCTGTCATAATGGTACGGTTACATTGGGCAAATCGTTAACGCATATTGGGAGTTCTGATAATTGCGAAGTGTGTCATAGCAACATCAGGTGGACACCTGCAATTAATGTTGATCACACTGAAGTGATTGGTAGCTGTGCAGGGTGTCACAATTTTTCACTGCTTCATGCGAGCACTACTAATGCATGTGATACTTGCCATTCCACTGCTAGCTGGTCACCCGCGGTACAAGTAGATCACACGCAAGTACTGGGTAGTTGTCAGCAATGCCATAATGGTTCCACCGCAACTGGAAAAGGTTTAACTCACGTTGCAACGAGTGATGCCTGCGAGGCCTGTCATTTAAGTACACGATGGATTCCAATTCTTACCGTTGATCATAATGAAGTTCTTGGCGCCTGTGAAAATTGTCACAACGGCACCATTGCGAGAGGAAAAAGTGCAACGCACATAAGTTCAAGTAATATCTGCAGTGATTGTCACAGCACGACAGCATGGGGATTAGTTGTTGCCGTCGACCATAGTAATGTGGTGGGCGCGTGTATTGATTGTCATAATGGTACAACAGCGATTGGTAAGGGTTTAACACATATTGCCACAACTAATGCTTGTGAGACATGTCATTACAATACAAGTTGGACACCAACCATAACTGTTGATCACACTCAACTATCGACAACCGATTGCTTAAGTTGTCACAATGGTGTTGTGGCTACAGGAAAAAGCGCCAACCATATTACATCAACGAACAATTGCATTACGTGCCATACAACAGCATCCTGGATCACTGTTCGTGTTGATCACACTGAAATTATTGGTTCCTGTACACAATGTCATAATAATGTAACCGCAACCGGAAAGAATAATTCACACGTGCAAACATCCAATGCTTGTAACGCATGTCATTCGACAATAGCATGGGCACCTGCCGTCACAGTTGATCACGGCGAAGTCATTGGATCATGCTCAGGCTGTCATAATAAAAACAACAGTCATCCATTCACATCTAATGTTTGTGATGCATGTCATTCCACCAACAATTGGACCTTTGTATCACGTGTCGATCACACGCAAGTATTGGGTAGTTGCTCAAGCTGTCATAATGGTATTGTTGCAACCGGAATGAGTACAAGACACATAGCATCATCTAATAATTGTGATGCTTGCCATCGCACAACGAGTTGGTTTGTGAATAGAATTGATCACAATGAAGTATTTGGATCTTGTGAGACTTGTCACAATCCTCCAAGTGATCACATCTCAGATGGATTGACAACAAATTGTCAACGTTGCCATACGACAACCAATTGGGATGCTTGATACACCTTTGAACTAATAGACCGTTATCGATGTTTTTACTTTCAAGATCGCTCGATCTAGTGTAGTAAAAATTGTAATTTCATTTCTATGTCTTCTCGACACCCTCTTAAAGAGCATCAAACCTCAGAAAATTGTGAAATTAAGTGCGGGTCAAATAATTTTTGTGGTGTTTCGAAAGAAGCAACAAATTTATTATCAAACCACTTGCCAAGCAGGTCACACCTACTATTTATATCATTAATCTACCCGGATCATTTTGCTTTAGTTGATACTCCTCCCATCGTTTAGTCAGTAAAACTGCATTCTTTCTATTTCACACAAATGACATAACTGTGTGTGATTTCTGTGGTTTGGAGAAAAAATATGACAATCGTCAACGGTATACAGCTTTTAGCAAAAATAAAACATCGTCACAGATTGAGATAAAACAAGGGGAATAGATTCGATTGCGTTTAACTAATGCAAATGATTCATCGCCTCACATACACTTACACCGATATGACTATTAGTGGGTTTCCCAGGATGCTAGCAATCTCGTATAACCGGGTGGTAAATGCGATGAAATGATATACGATGACAACCCAGGTTTTTGGATTAATCATGACCATAAAACCACGCAAGTACTAAACAACGGAATTTTTCCGGGTGGTATACATCATCGTGATGTTATACGAATCTTTTGAATCCACGTATATGCCATCAATTTCAGTTGATCAACGAGGAGTTTACTAATGGAAATCAAACAACGATTTTGCCTAAGTATGGCTTGCTTATTATTGGTCCCACAATTAACGCATGCCTTAGACGTAGATCACGAAGTAATGCCACGCGTGCTATTGAGCGGACGAATTGTTAGTACAGTTGATGCAAAGTATGAATTAGAAGCCTCAAAAGAAACAGCAGCAATAAATACCGACGATTCGAGAATTCTTTTAGGATTTGATAAAAAACTTTATAAAGATGGTGTTGCTGGTACAAGTTTTGGCATAACAGAAATTGATAAGGAGGTGAAGTTTCACCATCTCAATACATATTTTTGGAATCAGAATTTTCGCATGGAAATAGGAAAGGGCAGTCTCAATAATTCCATTATTGAATTTCCACTAATACGCGATGGTGATTTATTGACGTATACACATATACTAAACGGGTCATCGGATAAGGAATTTGATCAGCTATTTGCGAAAAACCTGAAATCGGATTGGTATTTCGATAAGAAGATGCAGAAAATTGGTTTCTGGTTGAGCAGTCGAGAAAATAGTGATTCTCACGAAGCACCCGGAGAATTTGACAGCTTTGGGGTTTCTTATGCTTATCAAGTACCTGAGAATTTGGCTTATGTTAGGACTCTGCGACAAATTGGCTTTTTGTTAGAAAGACAAAAAGTTATCGACGATGGTAAAAAAGAGTGGTTAAACATTTTTGTCGCAGGAGGCGAAATTAATCTGAACAAACGATCCGATAAAAATTGGTCACTTGCAACTCAATATATCTTTAACCTCGGTCTGGCACATGCTCATTCAGCCATAACCCTATCTGATCAAGCACGTGCGGAATCAACCGCTCTTGTTGCAGCTCTACGATACACGGCGCGTCCACATTTATTGACACGATGGCAAGCAGCACTCACCACTGCCTATAAAACTTATCACCATGTGGATAATGCAACTCAATGGAGTGTTATACCAACATTGTTTTATCGTTTGGGGCAGGGTATCGATCTACTCACTCAAGCAACTTACCACCATTATTCAGCGGGTTTAAATAATGGTGAGTCAGAAATACATGTTCAAATAGGATTAGTATTTAATTTAGATATTAATATAAATGATAGTGTGGGTGAACGTGATTCAATCTCAAATTTTAAACAAGGATATGTTCGATAAAAGTGAGGATAAATGATAGAGTATTTGATGCTTATCGGTGTATTGGCTACTTATTCACTCGGCATAACCATGAGTTTTGCTGAAGAAATGAGTCATAAAGCCGTGGATTATGATGATCTTGGCTTGCAAAATATGGATGTGATAATAATAGAAATGGATGAACAAGGACACAAAATACTCAATCACTAGCTCACCAAATTACCCAGCAGTGGTAAAGCACGTGAAGCCGATTTTAATGAGCGTTACATCGTGGAATTAACGTATCATTTAAATTCCACTCAAGAAAAGTGTAGTCAAACTGGTTGAAGATTAATAATATTAGATAATAACTCTTGGGGATAATGTGGTGGTAAATCAGCGGGATTACCTAATACTAAAACAAAAATAACCTCAAACTTAAATCATACAATGCATTAGGGGGATATTTATGAATTTCAACAAACAACTCGTCACATCCATCTCGGTGGTAGCAGCGTTGGCGCTTTCGACACCATTCGTTTATGCATCTGGAAATCATGCTCATTCTCACGCTAAACCTCACGCGCACGATGATGGTCACAAACATCAGTCGTCATCTCATGATCATCATGACGAGGGGCACAGTCATGGCCAAAACAAAGGTGCTTTTTCAAAAACCAAAAAGGTAAATGGGTATGATGTTAATTTTCAAGTGGTAAAAGCACACAATGGTGGTACACACCGGTTTATGATAAAACTCAAAAAAGATGGTAAATCCTTAAGCAATGTAAAGGTAAATTCCAAGGTGGTTCACCCCAATGGTAAAGCAGAAACCAAAATGTTGAGGCCTAAAGGTGATACGTTCATGGCAAGCTATAATTTGGGTCATGAAGGCCGACACCAGTTAATGATTTTATTTAAAACAGCAGATGGTAAAAAACATTCTGCTGGTGTTTATTATTAATTCACTTATCTCGAAAATATCGCTGAATTCCAATGGGAATTAACGCAACGGCGCCCAATAACAAAACGAAAGGTAATATTGAATTCTGGGTGTCTGTTGCAAGTTCACTTCCAAAATGAGCCAAAACAAAACTTGCCGGTATAATGCCGGCAAGTGTCGCAATGGCAAATCGAATAAAACTTAAATTAGATAAACCCGCCGCATAACTCATCATATCAAACGAAATGAAAGGCATTAAACGCGACACAAAAACAACACCCATTAAGTAGTGCTGAGATCCCAACAAGCCCTTTGTTAAGTGATCGCCAAATTTTTCATGTAGATAATCTTTTCCTAAATAACGAGCCAATCCAAACGCGATTATTGCACCAATTTCCGAGCCTAAAACAATATAAATTGTTCCTTCGGTGTGACCATATGCTGCACCAGATGCTAAAGCAATGGGTGCGCTGGGCAGGGGGCTCAACACAATTGCAATAATCATCAAAGAAATAATTAATCCAGGCCCAAGAATTCCAAAACTTTCGATGGTGGTTCGAAGATAATGCGCGTCCCAAAGCTCGTGTAATTGGTTTTCGTTTTGCAACCACAAATAAGTGACTAATAGTAAGAAAATGATTAAAACTAGGAGTAAAAACTTTGGTAAATAATTAAACCTTGTAAGAGTCATTTTAACGAATCGGTATTAATATCATGTTGTATTTTTTGCGTTTCCATCGGCCATGTACTCTTAATGTAAGCCAGAATTGCCCAAATATTTTCATCACTTAATGTCCCTTGCCAAGCGGGCATATCACTCTTGTAGTCTTTTGGCGCATAGGGCGGCACCAAACCAAACTTTGTAATACCAAATAATAAATCGTCCGCGTGGTGCCAGGTATGACCAGTTTCGTCATGAGGTGGTGCAGGTAGTCGACCATTGCTTTTTCGTATTCGCCAGTTTTTCTGTCCTTGCAAATTGATACCGTGACATAAAGAACAAAATCGTTTATAAAGCTTTTTACCTTTTGTGACTTGAGAAATATCGTTTGGATTTGCTTGCAGGCTTTCCGACGCACCACAATTATTAAACCAAACAATTGTTAATAGCAAAATTAATGGGTAATAATATTTCATGTTTGTGTTGGTCTAACAATTATCGGCTCTGATTCTAAACCGTGAAATAAGGAATACATGGCAGGTACAAGCAACAGACTGACTAACATAGAGAAACTTAACCCCCAGGTAATAGTAATTGCCAGGGGTTGTAACATTTCGGCGCCTTCTCCGAGCCCCAACGCGAGTGGAAGCATACCCACAACGGTGGTGAGTGTTGTCATTAAAATTGGCCTTAAGCGAAGTCTGGCGGCTTCGATAATAGCATTCAATTTCATGTTTCCTTGTTCACGTAAAATCTCAATTGTTTCGACCAAAACAATGGTGTTATTCACGACGATACCGGCAAGCATTATCATGCCTAACCATACTGGCATGGAAATGGGTATATTTAAGTAGGTTATACCCAAACTTACACCAATAACAGCAAATGGAACGCTGACAATAATAATTAGGGGATTTAACAAGGATTCGTATTGAACTGCCATGACCACAAACACGAGGAATAAAGCTAACGCTAAAAGTGTTGTGCTAAGTTGCTTGCCTTCCTGCAAGGTTTTTTTCGCACCACCTTCATAGATGTTATAACCTTTGGGCACAGCAATTTCCGCGAGAATTTCATCGATATGATTTATTACCTCACCTAATGTTGAGTCGTCCTTAATGGTGGCGCTGACTTCTACAATGCGAAGTTGATTATCACGTTTAATTTCTGAAGGTGCGTCAATTAATACCACCTCAGCAACATCTCCTAGATATACCGTGGGCTGATCAGGATTGGCTGGAAACAAAATAATAGAGTTTAAATCCTCAGGCGAATTGATATCCGATTGCAAAAGACGTAATCGAACGAAATAGGATTTATCGCCTTCAATATAATCGGTGATAACCACACCTTGCAATGCAATTTGCATAGCTTCTGACACATCCGTAATGTCAAATCCCAATGAGCTTGCTCGATTTCGATCCACATTAATACTCAGTTCAAAATGTTCTTCCTCTGCTGAATGTGTAAAATTTCTTAAACCTTCTACGGATTTCAGTTTCTCTACAAGATCATCCGCTAATTCTGTCAGTGTCGATAAATCCTCTCCCTGAATACGTAGGCTAATATCATCGTCACCCCGATTGGTTCTTACGCCACGAATACCGCGTTGATACATCCTCACTTTTAGACCGGGAACTTTCAGTTTATTAACCGCTTTTTTCATGCGTTTTATCCAATGTTCACTGGATAGTGTTCTTTCATCCACAGGTTTTAATTGAACCGTCATGGTTGTGCGATTGGGTGCCTCACGTTCCGTACGGCCAAATATAAATCCGCCGGCGAGGGTGAATACCGATTCAGTTTCGGGTTGCTGGTTAAATAACTTTTCGAGACGAATAACACTTTTATCCATTTCATCCAAAGTGCCTCCCGGATCGGTACTGATTCTTACGGTAACCCGCCCATCATCAAGTTTCGGCAGGAAAATTTGTTTTGCAGAAAAAAATGTCGGCAGGGTAAAAGTTAATCCTGTAATGAAAAGCAAAATGATTAACCAAGGGACTCGTAAAATCAATTCAACCAATTTAGCATACAATGCTTGGAGTTTGCTCATGAGTTTATCAATCACTTTCCGGACAATCGTGGTTTTACTTACACCAACTTTGCCGGCCAATGCTGGTACGAGAGTTAAGGCAATTACCATGGAGGCTGCAATCGCAGCGGCAATTGTAATAATGAGTTCTTGAAACAGTAAACCCGTTAACCCACCAATAAACAAAAACGGTAAAACAGCCGCCAGATTGGTTGAGGTAGAAGCGACAATGGGGCTATTTACTTCCTTCGCAGCATTTATCGCTGCTTCTGTATTGTTATCCCCGAGTTGTTGATGCCGATATATATTTTCCAGCATAACAATGGTGTTATCCACTAACATGCCCACTCCCAAAGCTAGGCCACCTAATGTCATTACGTTTAAGGTCAATCCTCCCATGCTCATTAAAACAAAGGTCACCATGATGGCGATGGGAATCGCGCTTCCAATAATTAAAGTACGTCGGAAATTACCAAGAAAAAAATACACAACCGTCATCGCCAGCAAAGCACCACTGATGGCTGCGATACTTGAATTTTTCAAACTTTGTCGAATATATGTGGATTGATCAGATACCGTGAGCATTTCAATGTCTTCAGGTAAAATGCCTTGCTTTTTTAACCAATCTAATCGCTCATGAACTACATCAACCACAGAAACCGTATTCGCTGTGGGTTGTTTTTGAATGGAGAGTTTTACCCCGGGAACACCGTTTGCTCGCACGCGCAAGCGTTCATCCTCATGGGTATCTACAATGCTTGCAACTTCTTTGAGTAAAATCGTTTCACCATTCTCTAACTCTAAGGGGAAGTCACTGATTTGCGCAATACTGTTAAATCGACCGGAGACTCTACCCGACAATTCCTGGGCCGACATTCTTAATCGGCCTGTGGGTTCTTCCTGATTCCCTCGTTGAATACTTTCACTCAAATCTTTTAAGGATAAGCCCACTCCTGAGAGACGGTGCTGATCAGGAATAATATGAATTTCCCGTTCCATGCCACCCCCGACTTCAGCGGCTGCTACACCCGGTAAATTCAAAAACCATTTTCGCAAAACATCATCGGTCCAACTGCGTAATTCAACGGCATCTCTAAATTGGGAACTCACCACAAATTCCAGAATGGAAATTTGCGATGGATCTCTTTTATAGATGACTGGCGGATTAATGGTATCAGGTAAAAAGCGTTTTGCTCGATCGAGCCGCGTACTGGCATCTCGTAGAGCAATGTCGATGTCTTTACCATACTCAAAGGACAAATCGACAGTGGATAATCCCTGTGATGTGCTACTTTGTACGCTCACAGCATCTTCGGTAATCGCTAACTGCTCTTCCAACTGTCGGGTAATCCTATCCTCCATCACCTTGGCGGGAACGCCCGGATCAATAATGCGAACTCGAACATCCGGATAAATAATATGAGGCAATAAATCAATCGCTAGTTTACCCAATGCAAAAATGCCAAGCACGATAACCGCTAGGGCAATGGCACTGACCCCAACCGGGTGTCGTATGGACCAGGCAGCAAGGCCACCTTGTCGCATGATTTGTCTTGACCCTGCCGTTGAGTAATTCTTATTCATTGATAGTCGGTTTTTGTTTCGCGTTTTTATTAACGGGTTTGACTTTTTTACCTGGCTTTAAACCGAGAAAGCCTTTTATCACTACCGGTTGTCCTGGTTCGAGGCCTGAAAGTATTTCAACATCCTGGTTTACGTGTAAACCCGATACAACGGCAACACGCTCAACTTTCTTATCATCATTAATGCTATACACAAACTCCCCATCTGAATCACGGCGCAAGGCATTTAGGGGAATGAATAATCGTTTAGCTGCATGTGTATGAATAGTAACTCGACAAAGTTGGCCTGGTTTGGCACCCGATGGAACAGGATTTACTTCTATCTCAACAATACCACGACGAGTACGAGCATTCAGCGTGGGATGAACGCGTAATACCTTGCCCTTGTATTGCTGTTTGCCCAAGGCATCAATTTGGACCAACGTTTCGTCGCCAGGGTGAATATGGTTTAGTAATAATTCAGAAATACTCACTTCCGTAATGAGTGAGCTAGGATCGGATAGGGTAAGCAAATGGCTAAACTTCTCTGCTACATTACCTACCTCGCTTAAACGCTGAGTAATGATACCCGAAAATGGTGCTTTTATTTTTCCATAACCTAGGCGAGTTTTTAAAATCGTCTCGTCAGCTTTTGCAATGGCGAGTTCAGTTTCCACTGCAATCAGTTGTTCTTCACTTAAAAAAGCTTCTTTTTGTAAGCTTTTAATCCTTTTTAACTCACTTTCTGATTTGTTGCGGCTCGCTTTCACACGTGCTAATTGCGCTTGTAATAAACTCGTATCCATCGTGGTAATCAGCTGCCCACGTTTTACACTGTCGCCCTCAAAAAAAGGCAAGGATGTAATTTTACCTTCTTCCTGATTATAAATTTTTACCTCATGCCTGGCGCGTAAAGATCCCGTGCGAATTTGTGAAATATCAGAATCTGTTCTTTTCGCAATGCTGACTTCTACCAGATGAGAGAGTGGCTTCTTTTTAGGAGGAGATTGACCTTCAGTTTTGCTTTTTGAAATGTCATCGCAGGCCATAAGACTGAGGAGAAGTGAAGCAATGAAAAAACGACATGAAAAATTCATACGATTATCTAGTTAGCGTAAATGAATTTCGTATTTTAGCCTATTTGAGACGGTATGAAAGATTTACATTATATCGTAAAATTGTTTACGAATCGTTCATTGAACATGTATCAGGCAATTATGCCAACCGGAGTAGTTCTTAGATGAGCCGGTGTTAGTCATTCATATAGAACAAATAATGGGTAAGGTATACAACATCTGGTTAATAAATGGTTATTGCATAGCAAAGACAGTCGAGTATAGTCAATGAACCGAACATCCTAACGCTTATTTCAACAAACATACGATAGGGCTCAATAACTCTCTTCAATAAAGGTTAACAATGAGTAAAAGTACAATTCAATATTGGAATGTTTTGGCTGCGTCAAACGTAAGCAAATGGGAATCGGTTGAAGGAACCAATCAAATGTTGGAACAGTTAACGCTGGCTCATGACGAAAAGACCGGTGATTATACGCGATTAACAAGGATTAAGGCCGGCGCCGATACCTCAGACTTTGGGGCAAAATCTCACGATTACCCAGAAGAAGTCTATATTATCTCAGGACGGTTATATGATGAAGCATTTCAGCAATGGTTAGAAGCAGGGCACTACGCCAGTCGTCCTCCCGGTGAATTGCATGGGCCATTTCGCTGCGAAGAGGAATGTTTGGTGTTGGAGGTTTCATATCCTAGTCAAACGAAGTATCCATTTCCATAATTTGAAGATTACTCAGGAATAGGCTGTTACTTTCTAAATCACAACGCATAAATATGGAAAAGTTAAGCGAATTAAAGGGATTGGGGCCGAAATCAGAAAGATGTCTGAATGAAATTGGTATTTACTCCAAAGAAGATCTTGAAAAAAAAGGTGCGGTACGTGCTTTCCTTGCGCTTAAAGAGAAGAGCTGTATTGATCCAAGTTTAAACTTTCTTTATGCCATGGTGGGGGCGCTTGAAAACAAACATTGGACAGAAATCGCCAAGACTGAGAAAGGGCGACTGCTTATGGAAATCGAAGGATATCAAGAACTCGAAAAGATATTTTCAGAAAAAACTCATGATAATACAAGTTGCCCCTCTAAAAGAGGAGGGAGTGAATTTGAAAAGATCCCTGGTGTCGGTAAAAAGCTGAGTAAAACATTTGTAGACCTGGGGTATAAAAAAGTGAATGACCTAAAAGGTGCAGATCCTGAAGTGATGTATCAAAACCTAATTAAACTTCGTGGGCACTCTATTGATCGCTGTGTGTTATATGTATTCAGGTGTGCAGTTTATTATGCCAATAATACTATTCATGAACCTGAGTTGCTGAAGTGGTGGAGTTGGAAAGATAAAGATTAATATGCTTTTAAAAACTAAAATGATGGATTAACGCTACTTGCGGAGATCATCGTATCATACAACCTCGCTATAGTTACACTTGGAAGAAATCACTTTTTTTAGAAGAACCTAGAATAAAACGAAAAAACATTTGTGCTTGTGAAGTTTATAATTTTCTATAATTAACATCTACTGCTGATTTAGTTCTTCTTCATACGCGCCCATATCCATTTAAACAATCCTGATAAAACTACGAGAATTATTAACGGCATCACAATTTCTAATCGAAATAAATCCGAAATTTCATCTGTGCTTAAAGAGGTGTAAATTACTTTAGCATATAAGTAAGATTTTATACCGATTCCTAAGATCGTTGCAGCAACAAATGGTAAAATAGGAACATGTAATATACCTGCGCTATAATTTATTAAGGAGTGAGGAAGGCCGGGAGCCAAGCGCAAGATTAACCATGTGAAAAAATCACTATGTTGTTTCAAGTTTTTAAACAGCTTTTGTTTTTTAACGGTTTGTAACCATGGAGACCGTGTGTGGCTAGCAAACCAAAAGGCAGCCAAGGCCCCTAAAGTCGTACCGACAACAAGAATAACTGTGGCCATTGGTGGTTGATAAAGAGAGGCAGCTACCCACAAGATGCTTGATCCTGGAAGCGCAAACATAAACAGAATAAGTTGCAATAATATCAGTAGCAGAGGAAGCCAGTAAGACTGACTATGTTCTCTTGCCCGTTCTACAAATGCTCGCCACTCTAAGATTTCAGCGTAATGAAGTAAAAAACCTGTAATAACCAGTAAAATTAGTAGGATAACTTGCCAATTGTCTGCCAGCTTACTTTTTATTTTAATTTGCCTTCCCCAGTTATTGAATAGACAATTGGAAAAATTATCTCATATTACGCACAATGCATGAAATAATTGTAAATTATGGTTCACATGAATAATATAATAATTGATGCTCGCTTCATATTTCCTTACTATTAAAATTAAACAGCTACGAGAAAACTGCATGTCATAGTGGTGCTTATTTTGAAATATATTAAATTATTATTTATAGCGTTACTGATAGCTTTTATTCCGAGTAGTTGCTCTGCAGAGGATTATTCCTCAACAAGGCATACGATGCTGGAAGAAATCAAAACTGATACTCGATTAACCAGTTTTGCTACCGGTAAAACCAAGTTATCCAATACGGTTATAAATGCCTTGCTAACTGTGCCGAGGCATAAGTTTGTTCGTCCTGGTGATGAAAAATATGCCTATGAAAATAGACCGTTGCGAATAGGATATGGGCAGACGATATCGCAACCGTATATCGTGGCACTAATGACTGAGCTATTAGACTTAAAAGCAAACGATAAGGTTTTGGAAGTCGGCACGGGTTCAGGTTATCAGGCAGCTATTTTGGCTGCTATTGTTAAGTCTGTTTATTCTATTGAAATAGTTGAGCCTTTAGCCAAGCAAGCACGTTTACGTTTAACCAAATTGCGATATAACAATGTAGAAACACGCACAGGCGATGGTTATTATGGCTGGCAAGATGCAGCGCCATTTGATGCAATTGTGGTTACTGCAGCAGCGTCTCACATTCCACCTCCTCTTATTGAGCAACTGAAACCAGGTGGTTTAATGGTTATTCCAGTAGGAGGTCAATTTTTTACTCAACAGCTCATGTTAATTGAGAAAAAAGCAGACGGTTCCGTACGTTCCCGTCAAATACTACCCGTTTCTTTCGTGCCGTTAACTGGCACGCATTAAATTATAAATGTTTAAGTCTATTTGTGACATTGACAAACCCCCGCTAATCACAATTTTTCTCCTCTCATCGCTGAGCTTATCGTACGAAGTGCTGCTGACCCGGCTTCTATCAATTGTCCAATGGCATCATTTCGCTTATATGATCATTAGCATAGCCTTGCTGGGGTATGGTGCCAGTGGTGCTTTCATTACTATATTTCAAGACAATTTCAAATCACGATTCTCTCAGGTATTTTTAACCAATATTTTTCTCTTTACTGTAAGCAGCATAGCCGGATTTGTATTATTGCAACAGTTACCATTCAATCCCTTGGAATTATTTTGGGATAAAACTCAGTGGGTATGGTTACTCATGTTATATATATTACTCATGCTGCCATTCTTTTTTGCTGCAAATTGCATTGGTCTAGTCTTGTTCCAGTACCGTGACAAAATCAGTACTAGTTATGCAGCCGATCTGCTTGGCGCGGCACTGGGTGCACTCGGTATTATTTTTTTATTACACTGGTTTTTTCCAGTAAAAACTTTACAGCTTATTGTTTTTGCGGGTGGCCTGGCGGCAATGATTGCAGTACTGGAACTAAAATTAAACAAACTGATATTGATGGTTTGCATTATGGTGATGCTATTGCCCTGGGCTCTACCAAAATCGTGGTTGGAGTTAAAACCTTCGGAATATAAATCATTAACCCAGACTCTGAACATAATGGGTAGCAAAGTAATTAATGAAAAATCCAGTCCGTTAGGTCTACTTACAGTGGTTGAGAGTCCTGTAGTTCCCTTTCGCCATGCGCCAGGACTTGCCCTCACATCGCATAGCTTACCGCCGCAGCAACTCGGTGTGTTTTACGATGGCGATAATATGTCAGCCATTACACGTTTTGATGGCAATCTGGCATCGCTAGATTATTTAAATAACATGACCTCGGCTTTGCCCTATCAGTTATTGAAACATCCAGAGGTATTGATATTAGGCGCAGGTGGAGGCACCGATGTATTACAAGCTAAATATTTTGGCGCAAAACATATTGATGCCGTGGAGTTGAATCCGCAAATGCTGGATTTCGTCAACAAAGAATATGCCGAGTTTGCCGGTAATATTTATACCACTGATGGCGTCAAATTACATGTGTCAGAGGCAAGGGCTTATATACAAAAATCGGAAAAAAAATATGACTTAATACAGATGGCATTAATGGATTCTTTTGCAGCATCTGCTGCGGGTTTGCACGCACTCAATGAGAGTTATTTATATACGACTGAAGCTTTGAAATTGTATTTGAGCCATCTCAAGTCAAATGGCATATTGGCGCTTACTCGCTGGGTTAAGCTGCCGCCACGCGATACACTTAAATTGGTGGCTACAGTAAAAAAAGCATTACAGCAGTCAGGTATTACCAATCCAGACCAGCATATTGCACTGGTTCGCAGTTGGAACACCACAACTTTAATCATTAAAAACCAACTTATTACGAAAGCAAACATAACAAATATCTTAGATTTTTCTCACAAGCATTCTTTTGATCTCGCCCATTATCCAGGCATCGTCAAATCTGAAGTCAATCAATACAACGTATTACCACAGGCATATTATTTTGAAGGGACAAAAGCACTACTTTCGGATAACGATGCACAGTTTTTAAATCAATACAAATACGACCTTAACGCTGCCACAGATGACAAACCTTATTTTTTTAACTTCTTAAAATGGCGCTCATTACCGGAAATATTACAGCTACCCGCCAATCAGGGATTGGCATTAATCGAGTGGGGAACGGTCATATTACTCACCACTTTAATTCAAGCTTGTCTGGCAAGTGTGGTTTTTATCTTATTGCCTCTATGGATTCATCAACGACGCCAACAAGTAGCAAAGCAAGTAAAAGCCACGGCTTATGTATTTGGTTTTTTTGCGTTACTGGGAATAGCCTTTATGTTTGTGGAAATCGCTTTCATTCAGCGCTTTATTCTATTTTTAGGTCACCCCACCTATGCAATTGCAGTAGTGTTAGCGGGTTTCTTATTTTTTGCTGGCATTGGCAGTGCTTATTCTAAAAAATGGCCCGCGATCCAAACAATAAAAGCTGCCACAATAGGGATTGTACTTTGCGCGATACTTTATCTATTGTTCATGCCCAGCTTATTTGCTTTGTGCATAAATCTGCCCGACCTTATTAAAATTGTCATCTCGCTACTACTCATTTCACCCCTAGCATTTTTCATGGGTATGCCATTTCCACAAGGCTTGAGCTTATTGGCTCAATATTCACCATCTCATATACCCTGGGCATGGGGGGTCAATGGTTGTGCTTCAGTCATCAGCGCGATAGCTGCTACAGTATTAGCCATGCACTTTGGATTTATTATGGTAATACTGTTGGCACTTGCTTGTTATTCACTAGCCGGTTATGTATTTATAAGAAAAGCAAAAGAAATAGCTAAGCCGATTTAATAAACTTAGATAAAAGTTCTGTAACTCACTTCTTAAATGGAAAATAAAGTGTTTCGTATTGTATGAGCGGAAAAGATGTGAGTTGTTGCATTAAATGTTACATTTGGTTGCCATAGTTCATTGTCAAATTAGTGAACATCAATGAAGCCAGGTAGACGGGTGGTTTGGCTAAGATTATCCGGTACTACAATTATTGTTATGATTTTCATAACTTATTTTTATTTAGTAGAAAAATCTCTTTTAAAATTTTATGAATTGGATTTTAATCATATTGGATATGAGTCATTTTTCAAATTGTATTATGCGAATTCCTATGGTACGCGAAACATCACTTTAAAAGATACTTCTTGTATTAAGCACTATGCTTTAAAAGACAACGTAAGATTGAAACTGGAATATGATAAATAGTGAACATAATGAAAGCCATATTATTTGACCTGGATGGCGTATTTTATCAGGGGGATATGCCAATTGCTGGGGCGAGTCATGTTGCCGCATGGGTAAAAGAAAACGATATTCCTCATTTATTCATTACCAATACTAGCTCCCGCCCAAGAGGTGCCTTGGTAGATAAATTGGCTGGTTTTGGTATTGATACAGATGAAGCACATATAATGACACCTCCTGTTGCTGCTGTGCGATGGTTACAATCCCTGACTGATAAAGGAGATATTGCTTTGTTTGTGCCTGAAGCAACGAAAGATGAGTTCAAAGGTTTACCTATACTTTCCAATCAATCTGCATCAAAAATTTCCGCGGTTGTGATTGGTGATTTGGGGGAGAAATGGGATTTTTCAGTTTTGAACCGGGCCTTTCGTTATTTATTATCTGAACCTAAACCCGTGTTTATTACACTTGGAATGACACGTTATTGGCAGGCGGAAGATGGCTTACGGCTAGATGTCGCACCGTTTGCGGTGGCTTTGGAATACGCTAGTGGCGTTAAACCACTGATCATGGGTAAACCCGCGAAAGCATTTTATCAAACAGCGCTGGATAGTTTGCGAGTTGCAGCTCATGAAACACTTATGGTTGGGGATGATATTTGTGGAGATATTAAAGGCGCACAACAAGCCGGCTTATGTGCGGCGTTAGTTGCGACACGATGTCGCATAAATATATGTTGTAAAAGATGTGAAAATAAAAACGGCGAGGAGAAAATATTGAATTATCTTTCCATCGTAAATTGAAAACACATCAAAAGCAACCGGGTA
>Ga0316207_10000237_pt1 | contig 107467 bp, 94 predicted proteins | sample 6weekpyrite_MG_FD_204943 | JGI IMG/M metagenome (GOLD analysis project Ga0316207, IMG submission 204943) | Microbial mat bacterial communities from mineral coupon in-situ incubated in ocean water Damariscotta River, Maine, United States -... | ecosystem: Environmental > Aquatic > Marine >...
CTAGGAAAGATGATTCTTCCTCAATTAGAAGATGATACTCACGGGGTTGAGGTAGTTGGCATGTTCTTTTTTGAAGATAATAACTATGTATTAGTGAAAGGTGATCCGTTAGGTGAGCGGCTCGCAAAAGCGGCAAAAGAAAAAGGCATACTTCTTATGGGTTGCGACCAATGCTGTTATGAGCGAGAAATTGATGGAAAACTGGTAGAAGGTGCAACAATTGGATGCTTCCCCAACCTTTATGGCGCTCTTTCTGGCAACATGCCAGATCAAGTCATTACACTTTAAAATAATTGAGGGGCAAAGTAAAAAATCTGTGTCTTGTTTGAAGAATAAGATGCAGCTTTACTTTGACCCCCTTATTACTTTATCTGTGCTACGATTTTATTAACAACTATTTAAAGTTAATAAACATTGATGAGGTCCATATTTTTGCATCATCTACCTGACGAGCAACCATATAGACAGGTCGGTGACCATGCGGACCATTCTTGGGTGCTACTTCAAAATTCCCTGTTACTTCGCGCGGCGCATCTGAATCACTCATACGCTCCATTGCCAGGAACATATCAACTCCTGGCAGCTCTTTTTTCAATCGTGCAGCTTCGAGCAATTCTTCACCCGTGAACTCCCATTCAAAGGTTGGACAGTGTACAAACGGATTTCCTTTTAAAGGATCACCAACTTTGACATAACCGTCTATAGTTCCTTCAATTTTAATTTTTGCTGTCGCCAGGTGTGATACATCTAATTCTATCGCATCTACATCGCCGTAAGTATCACTCTTAAAACCAACTGTAGTAGGGTTTTCACGCCAGCAGGTTTCTTCTTTATGCTCAAAACCAAGCCCTTCAAATTCATTGATTACCGCATTTATGATCGTTATCTTGCCTTTCCAGACTGCCCAACGGTAGCGATCTTTTATGCGCGCACCACCCCAGCGGAAGCGAACTTTTCGATCGGAATAACCCAGCTCTTTCTGCAAATCACGCTTCCAGATTACCCCATCCTGATCGTAGGCGACTATTTCATCCCAGCCAGCATCTCCCAGGAAGCGATAGTTTATCTGCGCAGCCCCATTGTGTTCAAATTCATCACCCATAATGTGCTTGCCACATGTAGTCAAACCAAAAGTGCGCTCGCCAGTCGAGGCAAACGTATGGCGCTCACGTAAGGCTATACCTATAGCCTTACGTGACAACTCCGGGGATATCACGCCGGAGATGCCACCCTTGGTACCAAAAACGGCCGTACCCGGCACGCCGCCACCACAGCGACCACGGTGTTCGTCACCAGCCATGCTGGCACCGATCTTGTAACCGCGCTGCATCGCATCCTCATATAACCATCCAAAGTGACCCCAGGCAGAGCCAATCTCTATTAATTTTTCTAACTCAGGGTGATGCCAGTCCATGATACAGCGACGACCACCGACATGAGGGGTTAACAAATGACCTTCTGGGTCGTCAATATACGCGGCCCATAATTCTTCTAACGGCCAGGCACCCGGTATCGCTTCAGTCGTTCCTGAGTCTTCGTTCCAATCTACCGACCGGACATGCTCACCATTCTTCAAATAAGGAAACTCAGGTTCATCATCATGCAGGAAGATAACATTGTGGTCACCACCGGCACAGGAGCTACCACACCATTCTGTTCCCGGGTAGGCGACAAACTCGCCGTCTATAGTGATCTCCCTAATTAACTCGACTGTTTTATTCCAGCGCTCTGTGGTGATATTGAAATCATTATGTGCAAAGGCCAACACATCCAGCCCCGTCACATCACGCCCGTATGTCAGGTTGTAACTGGTGGAGTTGGTACCTACCGTATCTTCCGAATGAACATGCAGATCTGTATAGAATATCCGGGGAAAATCCAGTTCTTTGTCTACCGTCACATAGAATGTGTGTGGTTTGACTGCAGCGTGCTCCGGCATCGTGGCTGAAATCACTAACTCACCCGGTTTATCTGTCGGCATATCTTCAATCAACAGTACTGACCACCCTTTTTTCGGCAACTTAATATCTTTTTCATAACAACTATTACCATCAAGTGTTGCAGATATGTGAACTTTCTCTGCACGGTTCCAGCAGGTGTTACCCCATTCATCTTCTGCACGAATACGCAGAGGAACCTTTTCACCCTGTTTAACCAGGCGCGATCCAGCCCACTGCAATAAAGCAGGGTGCCCCGGTTTAATATTGATAGTCAGATCTGGCTCAACTGCTGCAAAACGCGACGTGCCTAATGGGTCTGCATAGCAACGGAATTTGAAAAATTCTTCTGTAAAAGTCTGCACGCGCGTTCCAGGCCCACCAAAACGCCGGTCACCCATACGGATAACAATCTGGTCACCCGCTTTTAAGTAGCCATCGTATGTATCAACGATTACCGCCTTCTGGAATGGTCGTTCGTGACCTTTCTGGTCAAAGCGAACTGACAGTTTTTGAACTGAAGCGGGACTTTGCCCTTCTACGGTTGGTGCAGCATGATATTCAGCTGAAACATAGTTAGCACCTTTAGGGTCGGTAGTTTGAAATAATTCCCAATCTGAATAAAAACGGAAGGTTGCCTTAAACCAGGAGCCATCGGCCATACCTGATTGGCCTAGTGTGTAAACAATAATGACTTCCTGCCAGGAACCGGCAACCATTTCTTCAATGTTACAGGTAACCGAACCAAGAAATGGCATATCCTTGGTCTTTGCATATAAGCCCACGGGTGCAGTATACGAATCACCCAGTTTCTCTTTCAGTTCAGCATCGGTCATTTTTTTCATGGATACTACCTCTTTACTTTTAACTCGTGTTCTATGAATTCTATTGGCCCTGGTGCTGCCTTGCTTTATTCAGTCGTGCTCGCCGGACCCTTTCCTCCAGTCTAGCGCGTGAATTTGCATGCTCCTGTCGTACAGGCGACAAACATGTTATTTTCTTCAGTCACCTTTGTGCTGTGCCGCTAGAGCAGCGGCGGCTTCCACTTGTTTCTTACGGTTGGCGTTTATGCTGACCCAGAAGGTACGCCCAATGACGAAAAAGGTGAGTGCCATCAATAACATCGCAACGGGACGCTGAAAGAACATAAACGTGTCATGTTCGGAGATGATCACAACCTGTTGCAAGGCTCGCTCCCACTCCGGAGCCAGAATGAAGCCAATGAGAAAAGCCACGTACGAATAGTCGAACTTTCTCATGAAGTAACCAATGAAACCAAATGCCAACATGACGCTGACATCAAACATTGATGACTTACCCAGGTAGGCACCCATAATGCAGGTGAACATCACTATTGGATAAAGGATCATCGCCGGGATATTCACGGCTTTACAGAAGTAACGCAGTCCGAAGCGCCCAATCACAAGTAAAAACAGGCTGGCGAGTACCAGGCTGCCATATATGCCATACATAAGCTGCGCGTTTTCCTTAAACAGCAAGGGGCCCGGTTGCATACCGTGGATCATGAATGCACCCATCAACATGGCTGCAGCCAGGTTTCCTGGAATACCAAGAACAAACAACGGAATCAGGCTTGAGGCCACCACCGAGCTGTTGGCCGATTCGGACGCAGCGATACCTTCAAGGCGACCCTTACCGAATTCTTCCTTGTGTTTGGATCGTTTCATCGCCTGGTCATATGACATGAATGATGCCACCGGCGCACCCAAACCCGGCATGGCTCCAACACCAATACCTATCAGACTGCCACGCAGCAGAGTCTTTATGTTTGAGAAAAACTCCTTGACCGAAACCAGTCGATCTTCAACCTTTGATGAGAATACGTGGGCAGTGTGCTCAGCAATACTCTTGCCTGTAAACCTTTCCAGCTGAATCAGGATTTCCGAAAAGGCCAGCAAGCCAATGGCTACCGGAATCAATGACAAACCACTACCGAGTTGATAGATGTCGAAGGTGAGCCTGGGCAAGGCAGTGACCGGTTCGGTACCGATCAAGCCCAGCATAATGCCTAACCCCGCTGCAATCAGACCACGGCAGATGGAAGTGGTGCCGATGCCAGCGATCACAGTCAGCGCCAGTGATATCAGTGCGAAAATTTCTGACGGCCCCATGAACAGTGCCACTGCAGCAAGGGGAGCTGCGATAAGGATCAGTACAATTGTAGAAATAAAGTCACCGGCCACCGAACTATACAGGGCCATGCGCAGTGCCTTCTCTCCCTTACCTTGCTTTGTTAGCGGATATCCATCCCAGGAGGTCGCCGCTGCCTCCGGCGTGCCCGGGGTGCGCAACAATACTGCCGATACTGCACCACCGAAAAATGCCCCTTTGTTCAACCCCACCAGGAAGCCGATGGCAGTCAGTGGCGTCATGTAATAAGTTATCGGAATAAACAGTGCGATGGCCATAGGACCATTGATGCCGGGGATGGCACCAATCACAACCCCTACTGTAACCCCCATAAGCAGAAACATCAGGCTGGCAGGTGAAATAGAGTCCAGTAGTCCCGCAATAATCATTTCCATGGTTTTATTTTTCGCTTCTTTTGTTTGTTATTCGAAAATTTGAGGACCCGGTACCGGCACACCAAAGCCATAGCGCATGACGATGTAGAGCACTGCCGTCAAGGTCACCGCCAGAACGATTATCTGGATCCACTTGCGACTACCAATGATGTACTGCAGTATCACCAGGAAGGCGAAGGACGCCAATTCGTAGCCAATGTATTCAATTGCCACTACCAGCAACACGCACGGGGTCATGACACTGCCGAGGTGAAGCAAGTTCACACGTCCGACCTGAGTGAACCCGCCGCCCCCATCCAGATCCTCAGGGAATGCTGTTTCCTCCGCGCAAATGGGTTTGTCCTTATACACAGCAAGCACAACTCGTATCAGCGAAAGGATTGCCATAAACAACATGACGCAAACAGATACAATAGGCACCAGTGATGCCGAAGCACCATAACCGGGATATGCAGGTGTATAGGTGGGAATAGCCCAGCTGAGCATCAATATACAAAATCCGATGACCGTCAAATAAGCAATCGAATCTCTTTTTATTCTTGTCACGTATATTACCTCTTTGCCCCAACATTGCGCCGGGGTGATGTCACCGGACCGGAATTATGCTCCGATCCGGTGATACATCCTGTTTATTTTTTCGCTTGCATACCAAAGGTGTCGTACAATTCTTTCGCCGTTTTGTCAGCGTGAGCTTCACCCCATTTGACAGGTCGCATCAACAAGTTACCCGTAATAAACTCCTGGGTCTCTTTATCATTGGCCAGTTTATCAGCAGCGGCTAACAGTTTAGCCTTCGCACCGGCGTCCAGACCCTTTGGTGCAACCAGCGCGACAATCATTTCCACCTGTTCATCATAACCCTGCTCGCGCAAGGTAGGCACATCTGGAATCGGTGGCAGGCGATTACCAAGGGCTGCAGCGATCAATTTGATCGTACCTGCTTCTACATGTTTGTAAAGAATGGCACCAACGTAGCCAACAGCGGCATGACCACCGGTCACGGCTTTGATCACAGAAGGCCCTCCTTTAGACGGGATCAGCGACAGTTTCACGCCTTCCTTCTTTGCAATACGGATGATGGCGTCGCGGTCATCGGCACCGTGAAACATCGCAACCATGGCCTTGTTGTTTTTCTTATGCCAGGCAAAAGCCCCCTTCAAGGTTTTCCAGGGCTTGTCGCTCTTGGAGATAAAACCACTGGAATTCAGCGCTACCAGGGTCAGGTAATCGAAGTCTGCGGGCTTATAGATCAGCTTGGCATGATGCGGTGCGTAGGTATACGCGGTCAGTGAAGTAACGCCAAGGGTATAACCGTTGGCCTTGGATTTGCTCAGTTCGGTCGCCATTACGGTACCGTGGGATCCTGTCACGTTCTTTACGTTGACAGGCTGCCCCAGAATCTTGCTCATGCGCTGACCCAAACCACGCGTCAGGCGGTCGATCTGGGCACCAGGTTGAGTCATGGTCATGAACGTAATGGGACGGCTGGGGTAGTCAGCCGCCGTAGCGCCAGTAAAGACTACAGCCAACATAAGGCCGAGCCCAAGCTTAAATATTTTTCTCATCATCACTTCCCCTTGTTGTCAGATCGAAATATATTCTCCGGTCCTAAAACTCAAGGAACGGTCTTTTGTCATGCGTTTTACTAACATGCAATACTAGCGAACGTTGATCCGTATATTTGTCGCCCAGACGACAATGTTGGCACAGGTGATGGGGTATTAGAAAATTGGAATAAACATCCAATCTAATATTAGATAAATCAAATAAACCTGTTTCATAACCAGCTGATATGGATTAACCCTGTGATTTAGATACCAAAGACTCCCTTCGCTGATTTTTTCATCATGGTTACTATAATTCTTTCTGGCAACAATACACTCGGCATGCCATGATAAGCATCGAATAATAGTTGGGGGTATATCCTGTGAATACCATCAATATATCGACTGCGGGCCCGATTACGGATCTCGACACGGATATTAATAAACACGACTTTTCCTCCATCGACGATGGGGGTGACGCATGGTCAGACGCCCATGCGAATTTCCTGTCCAGCCTGTCGCATGAAGAAACACAGGATCTGCTGAAATGCTCACGCCGCCTGATCCTGAAATCTCGCGACCAGCTTTTCCGTGCGGGTGATCGCTCCAACGATGTCTACATTGTAGCCAGTGGCTGCATTCGCTTGTTCCAGGTCTCGCCCACCGGCAAGGAAACCATCCTGTGGTTCAGTTTCTCCGGCGAGATCTTCGGTATGGCCGAACTCTGGCGAGGTAGCGAACGACAGATATACGCCGAGGCAAATGAAGCCACCGAGGTCTATTCCATTCGCCGTAGCGACTTCACCCGCTTTTTGGGTGCGCACCCGGAAGCGGCCATGAAAGCCATTGGCATACTGTCGGCCCGGGTCCGTTCATTGGGCCATACTCTGGTCGGGCTGGCTTCCGACAACGTAGAAACCCGCATCGCCCGCTTACTGGTGCGTTTCGCTGCCGTGTCGTCTGGTACTCGCTGCTGTACCGGCACCCATGAAGGCGAAATGTGCTTGAACGTCCGTTTGACACACCAGGACATTGCCAACCTGATAGGCGCCAGCCGCCAGACCGTCACCACGACACTGATGCACCTTCGTAAGCGGGGAGCAGTTCGCATGGTGAACCATCACATCCACATTGTACGACCCGAGCATTTGCGCCATCTTCTTGCAATGGGTGCGGCGTAAGGCTCACGCATGTCGCTATTGAAGAATCCACTGCACTGGCCACCGGAGGCCGCACTGTATCCGGGCGACTCTGTGCGTGCCTTTACTGCGCCCGGCAGCAATGTGGCGTTGGACTTTCACGGTGACCCTGCAACGGCGGGCCTGTCCCTGTTTTCCGATGGCAACCACCACATGGCACTGGAAGCCTGCGTGCGCGCCTTCATTGCTGACAACGCTGACGTGGGAGACGTGTTCTACACCACTACCCCGCCTGCGCCACTGGTAGATGCACTGAAGGGTAACGGCCTGGTATTGGGCAACCTGCGCATCAGCCGCAAGCCGGATGTGTTTATCGGCCCTGGTAATATTCTGGATGGATTAGTAGACGCTGGCTTCATGACCAGTCACGTGCCGTTCGCCGAGAGTCGTGGCAATGTCATCCTGGTGCGCAAAGGCAATCCGAAAGGCATCAACTCTATCGCGGACCTGCTGTCAGACGATGTCACTGTGGCTTGTTCCAACCCCAGAACAGAAAAGGCCAGCTACACAGTTTATGAGAAAGCGGCCAGAAACCTGGCGCGGGAAGCAGGCATCAATGAGGATGCAATCGCGGCGAAACTGTCCACGGCAGGTCCGAGGACCATACATTCGCAAATCATCCACCACCGCGAAGTACCGGAGCTGATAGGCTCGGGTTATGCAGACGCGGCGGTAATCTATTACCACCTGGCACTTCGCTACACCCGAATCTTCCCCGACATATTCGAAATTGTGGATATTGGGGGAGTAGTGTCGGGGCAACGCTCACCCAGGAATCCTACTACCCGCTACCATATCGGTATCATCGCGGATGGTGGCCAATGGGGAAAAAATTTCGTTTCCTTCATGCAAGGAAGTACGGCGCAAAACCTGTACGAGGAGCACGGGCTTGTACGCCTGAAATAAAGCTAATACAGAAAAAGCTCGATGTAATCTTACCCCAATTGACCCTGCACCAGGAACCCTTTTTCACATGCTGTAACTTGACCACGCTCCGCAGACTGACCGCTATTTATTTAACATATTTTTTAACAAATCAGGAGGCTCAGAAAAAAATGAAAAAGATTGTTATTGCATTTATAGCACTCTCATTTATCGGAATAATCTACCTGGCTATTGAGGGAAGAAAAACGCAGGAAATTACAACGAAAATTGAAATATCAGCACCACCATCCAAAGTCTGGAACATCATTACTGACATTAACCATTGGCATGAATGGAGCCCTATTATTAATGCTTCACAAGGCGACTCCTCCATCGGGTCGAAACTCAGCATTACCATGATGGGTAAAGAGGAAGGCAAGGATGGTCCGAAATATAATCCTGAAATCATAGAGCTTGATAAGCCAAAACATTTCCGCTGGCGCGCCCATATGATGGCAGGCTTTATTTTTACCAATGATAAGATATTTGAACTGAAAGAAACCAAAACAGGCACACTGTTAACTCACACAGAAACCTTCAAGGGCCTGCTTGCGCCTATCTTTTGCGGACAAATGGAGAAAGGTGTACCACCAATGCTGAATTCAATGAATAAGGCATTGAAAGAACAGGCCGAGAAATAGCTTATACAACATACGAGCCTCATAACGCTACGCCGGACACAAATGCACTGCATTTGTGTCAATACGTATTGCCCTATTTTCAGGTTCGAGCAAACACAATGTGAATTATTGACAATACTAGCAGGTAGTTCGTAATCGAAATGCCGTTTTTAATCCAGGCATCCATACCCTGCTTCAGACTTTCGACAAGTCTTCCAGTAGTTGCTCCTGCGCTGTAAAAGGCTCATCGTCATTACTGATACGTTCATAACTGCCATCAGGCTGCAACAACCAGCTTTGTTTGTTGTCTTTCAAAAAATAGCCAAGCTGTTTGATGATTTCTGTGCTGATTCGTTTGGTTTGTACCGGAAAACATATTTCAACCCGTTGAAACATGTTTCTTTCCATCCAGTCGGCACTGGAGCAATAAACCTCAGGTTCGTCGTTGTTTTGAAAATAAAACACTCGCGCATGCTCCAGGAAGCGGCCAACGATTGAACGCACCTGAATATTTTCTGATACACCCTGAATACCCGGTTTCAGGCTGCAAACGCCACGCACTATCAGGTCAATTTTTACGCCGGCAATGGAGGCCTTGTACAAGGACTGTATCAGGCCCGGCTCTATCAATGAATTCATTTTTGCGATGATTCTCGCCGGCCGACCTTTGCTGGCATTGCCTGTTTCATTGTCAATTTTCTTTATCAATGCGGCATGCAAGGTAAAAGGTGCCTGCAGCAACTTATGCAATTTGCTTACCTTGCCCAGACTCGTTAACTGCATAAACACCTTGTGTACATCTTCACCGAGTTTTGCATCACTGGTAAACAGGCCATAGTCTGTGTACACATTGGCTGTGCCCGGATGATAGTTACCTGTACTCATGTGCACATAGTTACGCAGCACCTTGCCTTCCCTTCTGACCACCAGCGCCATCTTGGCATGGGTCTTGTAGCCGACCACACCGTAGACCACGTGTGCTCCCGCATCCTGCAGACGATTGGCCAGGGCAATATTATCGGCTTCATCGAACCGCGCCCTGATCTCGATGACAACAATGACTTCCTTGCCTGCTCGCGCGGCATCGACCAGCGCGTCAACGATGACCGAGTTGGGCCCGGTGCGGTACAGGGTCTGCTTGATGACCAGCACCTTTGAGTCGATCGCGGCCTTATAGAGAAAATCCACTACCGGCTTGAAGGATTCATACGGGTGATGCAACAGGATGTCCTGCCTGCGTAATACGGCAAAAATATCACTGCCCGATCCGAGCTTGCTGTGCACCTTGGGTTTAAATGGCGGGTAACGCAGTTCGCCACGGCCTTCAAGATCACAGATTTGCATCATGCGCCCGAGGTTGACCGGGCCATTGACCTTGTAGATCTGGTTCTCGGGTATATTGAAATTCTTCAGCAGGAAATTGACAATCTCGTCAGGAGCATCACTGTCGATCTCGATGCGTACGATATCGCCATGGCGGCGTGATAGCAGCTCACCTTCCATGGCGCGTAGCAGGTTGTCCACCTCTTCTTCATCGACAAACAGATCACTGTTACGGGTAATACGCAGCTGAAAACTGCCTTTTATCTTCACACCATGGAACAGCTCATCGACATAGGCATGAATGATGGACGACAGGAATACAAAATCATGTTTGCCTGTTCCACTTACGGACTCCGGTATCTGAATTAATCGCGGTAATGAGCGCGGCGCCTGGACAACGGCCATATCACAATTCCGACCAAAGGCGTCCTTGCCTTCCAGTGAAATAATAAATGACAGGCTTTTATTCAGTATACGCGGGAACGGGTGCGCCGGGTCCAGCCCCATGGGTGTCAACACCGGCAAAAGGGATTCCTGAAAAAATTTATATAACCACTTTGACTGGGCTTCATTCCAGTCCGAGCGGCGAATAAAACGAATATTTTCCTGTTCGAGTGCGGGCAACAGCACTTCATTAAGGGTGCGATACTGCGCATCAACCAACTGTTCGGCGCGCTCGCGTATGGCTACCAGTGAGTCCTGTGCAGACAGACCATCCATACCGACACCGGCCAGGCCGCTTTCTGCCTTGTGCATCAAGCCGGCAACACGTATCTCGAAAAATTCATCGAGGTTGGTGCTCGATATACACAGAAAACGCAGACGTTCCAGCAAAGGTACATCTTCGTCCATTGCGTTTTCAAGTACGCGAAAGTTAAATTCAAGCAGGCTTATTTCACGATTAAAATACAGCTCGGGGGATTTCAGATCTGGCTCGGTTGTTTCAGTCATATAAAATTCACTATCATCCAAATATCTTCAGTTTACTATTTAACATTATTAAACTTATATTAAAGTTTTGTTACAAACCAGTGGTAAACGGCATGGGTGACGGTCTCACCCGCAACGGTCTTTAGTTTGACATCCACCGACAGCAACCCATTGCCCTTACTTTCCAGCCGTTTCAGCAGTTTGTCTGCGTCTTCATCATTGATGCTGGGATAGGCCGTCAGGCTTTCACTCGCCGCTTTGCTGTATTTGATCTCGGCACGCCGAACAACTGCCAACACCTTGTCGGCCAGCTCGGGGAACCGTTGCCGCATCAAGTCACCGCTACCGATTTCAGCCAGGGCGAACTGCGCACTCGCGTGCATGCTGCCAACGTGGTTCTGGACATCGTCAGAAAAGGCTAACTGCATGCGGCCGCCATGCTGCTCACGCTGGATACCGAGCAGGCGGGAAAAATGGATATCTTTACTCATTGCCTGTATTTACTTAATGTCCAGGGTATCGGACAACAGGCAGGGCTAATGCGTGTCATCCTCTTCCAGTGAATTCCGCCAGTATTGATCTTCACGATCAAACACCCGGTTCGCCTCCCATGGCCCCCAGGTGCCTGCCGGGTAGGTATGTATATAATCTCGCTCGGTAGACCAGACCTTGAGGATGGGGTCCATCACCTCCCAGGCCCATTTGATTTCATCATATCGCAAAAACAACGAATGATCATCTTCCATGGCATCGAGCAGCAGTCCTTCATAGGCATCAATCTGCATGTCAGATGTCATGCAGTAACTGGCGTCCAGTTGCGTGGTCTGGGTCAACAGCTCCAGCCCTGTTTGCTTGGTTTGCATTTCCATGCGCAAGCACTCCTGTGGCTGGATGCCGAGCACGATCCAGTTTGGCTTCAGCTGCTCGATCTGTGACTGGCGAAACAACTGCTGCGGCGGGTGCTTGAAGCGGATACTGATCAAGGAGCTGTTTTTTGCCATACGCTTGCCGGTGCGCAGGTAAAACGGCACATTGCGCCAACGCCAGTTATCAATATATAACTTGAGCGCGGCGAATGTCTCCGTGGTACTGTGGGGCTGAATGTCATTTTCCTCCAGGTAGCCCGTAACACTTTCACCTGCCACCTTGCCTGGCGCATATTGTGCGCGAAAGGCGTGTGCATGCACCGCGTTTTTGGGAATGGGCCTGATCGACTTCAGCACCTTGACCTTTTCATCGCGCAAAGACTCGGAGTCCAGTGCGGGTGGTGCCTCCATGGCGACCAGGGTCAGCATTTGCAGCAAATGACTTTGCAACATATCGCGCAAGGCACCGGCATTATCATAATAGCCTGCACGGCCCCCGATTCCCTGGCTTTCCGAGTGGGTTATCTGGATATGGTCGATATAGTTACGGTTCCATAACGGCTCCAGCATGAGGTTGGCAAAACGGAATACCAGTACATTCTGCACCATGCTCTTGCCCAGGTAGTGATCGATGCGGTATATCTGTCTTTCCTGAAAATGAGTATGCAATGCCTTTTCCAGGATCTCGGCACTTTCACCATCATAGCCAAACGGTTTTTCAATGATCAGGCGTCGCCAGCCTGACTGTTCCTGGCTCAGACCGGCGGCACCCAATGACCGCCCCACCTGTGCGTATTCCGAAGGGGGAATGGATAAATAGAATATCGCGTTAGCACTGAAGGTTTCGTTTTCCAGTAAACCTGATATTGCCTGATAAGTACTTTCTTCGTGCAGGTCGCCCCTCTGGTAATGCAGACGCTGGTGCAGTCGTGCAAAGACGGCTTCGTCGAGTTTTCCGCGTGCACGTGACTCCAGCAATTCGCGCACGTAGTCTTGCCATGACTCACGTGTATAATCACGCCGCCCCATGCCGACAATGGTCATGCCATCAATCAGTTTGCCTGCTTCTTCGAGATGATACAGGGCGGGCAATAATTTATTGCGCGCTAGGTTACCCGTGGCGCCGAATATTACAAATGTGCAGGGTTCATTCATTCGTCTTTTCCTTGAACAAAATGTCCACCAAAGGCATTTCGCATCATGGACAATAAGCGGTTACCATAGCCTTCCTGGTCCTGACTGCTGAAACGCATCTGCAGTGCCAGCGACAGCACTGGCGCCGCAACACCCTGATCAACCGATTCGACTACCGTCCAGCGACCTTCGCCAGAATCTGCCACTATCGGCTCGACATGGTCGAGGCTTTGATCCTGCGCGAGAAAATCAGCCATGAGGTCGAGTAACCAGCTACGCACGACCGAACTGTGACGCCATAATTCCGATATTTGCGCCATATCCAGATTGAACTCCTCCTTGCCTCGCATCAACGCGAAACCCTCGGCAAAGGCCTGCATCATGCCGTATTCGATACCGTTGTGGATCATCTTGGTAAAATGCCCGGCGCCTACCGGGCCGACATGCGCCCAGCCACGGTCGGCAGCCGGCGCCAGTGATTTCAGTATCGGTTCTATTTGTTCGACAACCGCCTGCTCGCCCCCTACCATCAGGCAGTAGCCATTTTTCAATCCCCAGACACCGCCCGATGTGCCGGCATCGACAAAACCGATATCGTGCCTGGCAAGCAAGGTACCGTGCCGTTGACTATCATGATAATTTGAGTTGCCGCCGTCGATGACGATATCGCCTTCTTCCAGAATCGGGATCAATTCATTCACGGCATTATCGGTCGGCGCGCCACTGGGGATCATCAGCCACACGACACGCGGAGAATGCAACTGCTGTACCGCATGCATCATGGAGTCTGCCGGCTGCATGCCCTTGCCTGATAGCTCACTGACAGCCTCGGCAGAACGATCAAAACCAACCACCTCATGCCCGCCTTGCATGAGCCGCTGCACCATATTGGCACCCATTTTCCCTAAACCGATCATTGCTAAACGCATAATGTTCCCCGCAGGTTTATGGCTGCTATAGCAGCCTGTTTAATGTAGATCAACTGATTTCAGGCTTGTTTTCCAATTCAACGATTCAACTGGACTATTTATAGTCTTCGACTATAAAGGAGAAATGCTTAATAAAGTTTATACGCAATCTTTCATTTGTATATGGAGAGCCCTATGAATATCAAGGAAATTCGTTTAATTGCAAAAGACCATGGCCTCATCAGCAAGGACATCAACAAAATAGAGCTGATACACGAAATCCAGCGTGAAGAAGGCAATTTTGACTGCTTTGCGACCGCCATTAACCAGTACTGCGATCAGGCAAGTTGCCTGTGGCGCGAGGACTGCTTCACTTCTTCACAGCAACCGCTTGACTCATAGAATCTGTTTTTGACTCCCTGAGCACCTGTTCATACAGCTTGACATACTCCTGGGCACTGTGATCCCAGGAGGAGTCTCGCCACATGGCGGTGAGCTGTAATTTCTTCCACAACAGCTTGTCTGCATACAAGGCCAGCGCTCGCTGCACTGTTTGCAGCAGGTCATATTGCTGTTCACCTGAAAAGGCAAAACCATTGGCGACACCCTCGCGAATATTTTCTGCGTCAGCATCGATCACCGTGTCGGCCAGCCCGCCAACCTGCCTGACTATCGGCAAGGTGCCATAACGCAGGCTATACAGCTGATTCAGCCCGCAGGGCTCAAACCGGGAAGGCATGAGGAATACATCGACCCCGGCTTCCACCTGGTGGGCCAACTCCTCGTCATAGCCGATATAGACCGATATATTTTCAGGGTACTGCTCTGCAAGTAACTGAAAGGCCTGTTCATATTCAGGCTCACCCGAACCCAGCACCACAAGCTGCACAGGGATTTTCACCAGCTCATGCAACGCCTGCAAGACAATATCGATGCCTTTTTGATACACCATACGGCCGACCATTCCCAACAGTAGTACACCGGTACGCTCTGGTAGCTCAAAAGTCTGTTGTAATGCCTTTTTGTTCACCTTCTTTTTCTCGACCATACGAACACTGTACTGCTGCGGGATATAGATATCATCTTCCGGATTCCAGGCAACGGTATCGATGCCGTTCAGGATGCCGGATAATTGTGCTGCGCGGTATTGCAACAGACCTTCCAGGCCATAACCGAATTCAGCTGTCTGTATTTCCTTGGCATAGGTCGGGCTTACCGTGGTGATATGATCAGCAAAGACCAGGCCGCCTTTTATGAATGAAAGTTTTTCATGAAACTCCAGCGCATGATAAGACCAAAGTGCCTCGGCCAAACCCAGCGCCAAAAAGGTAGAATAGGGAAACAGCCCCTGGTAGGCCAGGTTATGAATGGTAAAGATGGAGGGTGGCGGATTTTCTTCAAGTGATAGTAACGCCGGCACCAGACCTGTCTGCCAGTCATGACAGTGCACCAGGTCCGGCTGCCATTTCAAACGGGTGCGCTTCATGACGATTTCGACGATCACGCGGCAGAACAAGGCAAAGCGGTCTGCATTGTCATGCCAGGGCTTGCTGTCAGGGCCGGTGTACGGGTTGCCCGGCCGATCAAAAAACGGCGGGTAGTCCACCAGCCAGACCTTGACCCGGGTTTCGGGCAGGGTGCCCATTAATATCCTGACTTCACCCTGCGGCATGCTCAGCCGGGCCATGCAACGTGTTTTGCCAATGACCTTCAACGCCTGGGCAAACGCCGGCAAAATGATGCGAACATCCTGACGCAAATCACACAAGGCAGGTGGCAGGCTGCCCGCCACATCGGCAAGGCCACCTGTCTTGATGAGTGGAAAAACCTCGCTACACGCGAACAGCACTTTACGCATATTTATTCTTTTTTAAACACCACGGCAGCCAGGGGAGGCAGCACAATATTGATCGAGTTGTCACGGTCCATCCATGATTTTGGCTCACTGGCAACACAGCCGCCATTGCCAATGTCACTACCACCATAGTAAGTAGAGTCCGAATTGAAAATCTCGCGATAATAACCACTGCCTGGCACTCCGATACGGTAATTTTCGCGCGGCATGGGCGTAAAGTTCAATATCACAACCAGTTCTTCGTCATCGGCGCGGCGCACATAACTTAACACAGACTGCGCTGCGTCATGGCAGTCTATCCATTCAAAACCGTGATGATCAAAATCAAGGCAAAACAATGACGGGTAATTTTTATATAACTGATTCAGGTCGGCAACGAGTTTTTTGATACCCTGATGCAATTCGTAATCCAGCACATACCAGTCAAGCGCCTTGTCATGTTGCCATTCGGTACCTTGCGCAAATTCTGAACCCATGAATAGCAGCTTTTTGCCGGGGTAGGTAAACATATAGCTGTACAGCAAGCGCAGGTTGGCAAATTTTTGCCATTCGTCGCCCGGCATTTTATTCAACATGGAACTTTTACCGTGTACAACTTCATCATGTGAAAACGGCAACATGAAATTTTCAGTAAAGGCATACAACAAACCAAAGGTCAGCTGGTCGTGATGAAAATGACGGTAGATCGGGTCGTTCTTGAAATATTCCAGCGAATCATGCATCCAGCCCATGTTCCATTTCATGGAAAACCCCAGGCCGCCTAGCCAGGTTGGCCGGGTCACCTGCGGCCAGGACGTCGACTCTTCGGCAATGATCAGTGTACCCGGGTGTTCTGCATGCGTGACCGAGTTCAGTTCCTTGAGAAAATCGATTGCTTCAAGGTTTTCATTACCGCCGTATATGTTGGGTAACCAGTCACCCTCTTCACGTGAATAATCCAGGTAGAGCATGGACGCCACGGCATCTACACGCAAACCGTCCAGATGAAACTCCTCAAGCCAGAACAGCGCACTGGCCAGCAAAAAGTTTTTTACCTCGCTACGGCCGTAGTTGTATATCAGCGTACCCCAGTCGCGATGCTCACCACGACGCGGGTCTTCGTGTTCATACAGCGGGCTACCATCAAACTGCGCAAGCCCATGCGCATCTTTCGGGAAATGGGCTGGCACCCAGTCAAGGATCAGGCCCAGATTATGCTGGTGACAGTAATCAACAAAATAGCGGAAATCATCTGCCGAACCAAACCGGCTGGTTGGCGCAAAATAACCTGTTGTCTGGTAACCCCACGAGGCATCCAGCGGGTGTTCCGTGACAGGCAGTAATTCGAGGTGGGTAAAACCCAACGGCACGACGTAGTCGACCAGCCGGTGTGCCAACTCGCGGTAACCCAGAAAATCACCTTGTTCATCACGTTGCCACGAGCCCAGGTGCACTTCATAAATCGACATAGGTTCATGCAACCAGTCACGGTGCTGACGTTGATGCAACCAGCTTTCGTCCTGCCACTGATAATTAACGGGGCTGGCCACCAGCGATGCCGTTTTCGGTCGCATCTCGAATTGCTGGGCAAAGGGATCGGTTTTAAGATGAATGCTGCCGTCTTCACGGTGGCGGATTTCATACTTGTACAGGCAGCCTGTCGTGAGCCCCGGGATAAACAACTCCCACACACCACTAGCACCACGGCTGCGCATGGGATAGATACGGCCATCCCATTGGTTGAAATCGCCGACAACACTGACGCGTTCGGCATTAGGCGCCCAGGTGGAAAACAGCACGCCACTAATGCCATCTACTTCGCAAACATGCGCGCCGAGATGTTCATAAAGGTGCCAATGTTTCCCTTCACCAAACAGGTGCAGATCAAAATCTGATAACTGTGGCTCAAAAGTGTATGGATAAACAATAATATGCTCACCATTATATTGGTCTCGCCACCTGAGCCTGAAATGTGTCGTTACGCTGCCAGCCTCACCTCGCCACTCAAAAAATTCGGTATCTTCGAGCCGCTCCATTAGCTGGTTATTCTCTTCGAGACGGACTTCACTTGCACCAGGAATGAACACGCGCACCAGAATGTGTCCCCCTTGCTCGAAACTGCCCAGCACTGCAAAGGGGTCGTGAAGGCGCGCCTGCATGACTTTCAACAGGCCCTCATCTATACAATTGCTTTCTGGTTTCACATTCATAACTCTTATTGTATGCCATTAACTCAAAAAGAATAGTGATTCTTAGACTAATTACAAAGCAAAAGTCAGGCCACCTATAAAAATATTTTAATTACATTAATTGTCATAATAATGAATTATGCTATTTCTTAACTTATATTAGTTGTTTCAGTCACGTCTATATGGAGATTTAACCTGACATGAAGTTTGAGCGTCAACCACGATTTATCAGTCGTCTAACAAGAGACACCCTCGCCCTGATCCTGGCTGGAGGCCAGGGTACTCGGCTGAAACGCCTTACCTACTGGCGTACTAAACCGGCCGTGCCCTTTGGCGGCAAATTCCGCATCATCGACTTTCCGTTATCTAACTGTGTTAACTCCGGCATAAGACGAATCGGCGTGATCACCCAGTACAAGGCGCATTCACTTATCCTGCACATCCAGCAGGGTTGGGGGCACCTGCGCGGCCAGTTTGGTGAATTCATCGAATTGCTACCGGCACAACAACGCATCGAGACATCCTGGTATCAGGGTACTGCCGATGCGGTCTATCAGAACCTGGATATCATTCGTAACCATAACCCGTCCTATGTGCTTGTCCTGGCAGGGGACCATATCTACAAAATGGATTATGGTCCGATGCTTGCATATCATGAAGAAGCACAAGCTGACATGACCATCGGCTGCATAGAGGTACCGCTTGAACTGGCCAGGTCATTTGGCGTATTGGGGAGTGATAAAAATGGGCGTATTCACAGCTTTACAGAAAAACCGGACAACCCTGAGCCGCTGGCAGACAAACCCCATGTGGCACTGGCCTCGATGGGCATCTATATTTTCAACAGGGATTTTTTGTTCGAACAACTCATTAAAGATGCCGATAATATGAACTCAAGCCATGACTTCGGCTCAGATATCATTCCATCGATCATTAACCAGTATAAGGTACACGCCTATGCATTTCGGGATCTTGAAACAGGCGAACAGGCCTATTGGCGGGACGTTGGCACCGTCGATGCATTCTGGGAAGCCAACCTGGAGCTTATCGGCGTGACACCCGAACTCAATCTTTACGATCATGAGTGGCCTATCTGGACCTACCAGGAGCAGTTGCCGCCAGCCAAATTTGTTTTCGACGACAAGGAGCGCCGTGGAATGGCCGTCGACTCAATGGTCTCTGGTGGCTGTATCATTTCAGGCGCGATGATCAGACATTCTCTGTTATTTTCAAATGTGCTGGTCAAATCATATACCCATGTTGAAGACTCGGTCATTTTGCCTGATGTTTCTATCGGTCAGCATTGTGAAATTTATCGCGCGGTTATCGACAAGGGATGTGATATACCCAATAACACCATAATCGGCAAAGACCCCAAGCAGGACGCCAAGCGATTTCATATAACCGATAACGGCGTCGTCCTGGTTACACCGGAGATGCTGGGCCAGGAACTGCACCATGTCAGATAAGCAGCCACTTAACGTTGTTTTAATGTGGCACATGCACCAGCCCGAATACCGGGACCTGCGCATTGATGAGTACCAGTTACCCTGGACATACCTGCATGGCATAAAAGACTACGTCGATATGGTTGCCCACCTGGAACAAAATCCCGATGCCTGCGCTGTATTTAATTTTGCACCCGTATTACTGGACCAGCTCCAGGACTACACCAAGCAGATCAATGATTACCTCAACCTGGGCACACCCATTCGCGACCCGTTGTTGTCGGCACTGGCCGAGCCCGTGCTGCCTGTTGACGAGCAGTCATGCAAGAAGCTGATCAACGACTGCTTGCGAGCCAATCGTGCTACTATCATTGATCGTTTTGAGCCCTACAAAAAACTGGCGGATATTGCCAACACCATACTCGATCAGCCCGACATGCTGATCTATATCGAAGACCAGTATATCTATGACCTCCTCACCTGGTATCACCTCGGCTGGATGGCTGAAACCGTCAGGCGCGAGAATGAGGTCATAAAACAACTCATCAGCAAGGGTAATAATTTTTCCCTGCATGACCGGCATCAATTGCTGGACGTCATCGGCGAGCTGATAGGCTCTATCATTCCACGTTACCGTGAACTGGCCATACAAGGGCGCATTGAACTGGCCATGTCACCCTATGCGCACCCGATCATCCCGCTGTTACTCGACATTAAAAGCACGAACGAGGCCATGCCAGATGCTCACTTACCCATACTAGAGGCGTACCCGGGTGGCAAACAACGCGCACACTGGCACCTTGAAAAAGGCATCAGGACATTTCAACAACATTTTGGTATCAGCCCTGCCGGTTGCTGGCCTTCTGAAGGCAGCCTGAGCAATGACACTTTGCGACTGTTGGGCGAGGCCGGTTTCAAGTGGGCTGCAAGTGGTGGAACCGTGTTACATAACAGTATCAACCAGTCTGCTACTGATGATATAGACTGCATACATCAGGCATATTATTTTGATAACAACAATACTGCCTGTTTTTTTCGTGATGACGGATTATCAGACCAGATCGGTTTTAATTATTCTGACTGGCACGCCGACGACGCTGTTGCCAACCTTGTCCATCATCTCGAAAATATTGCTGCAGCTTGTGGTGAAAATTCAGACAGCATTGTCTCTATCATACTGGACGGTGAAAACGCCTGGGAATATTACCCGGAAAACGGTTACTACTTTCTGAATGCCCTTTATCAGCAACTTGGCAGCCACCCCGATATTAACCTGACCACTTACAAGCAGTACCTTGATAGCCAGCCGCAGATCACCAGCCTGGATTCACTGGTCGCAGGCAGCTGGGTTTACGGCACATTCTCAACCTGGATTGGAGACGCCGACAAAAACCGCGCATGGGACATGCTCGGCGATGCAAAACATGCCTTCGACGAATCGATCCGTAGCGGTAAAATAAAAGGCAACCGACTGGAAAAGGCAGAGCACCAGCTGGCCGTATGCGAAGGTTCGGACTGGTTCTGGTGGTTCGGTGATTACAATCCGGCAGACACGGTCAGCGATTTTGAACACCTTTTCCGACTGAACCTTTCCATCCTGTACAGGATCATCGACCAGGAACCTCCGGACTACCTGTCACAAACATTTACACATGGTAGTGGCGCACCTGCTATGGGCGGCGTGATGCGACCCGGCCAGGAAAACACATGAATCACTTCGAGGTCCTGGACAAGCGCCGTACCGGCATCCTGCTCCACCCGACCTCGTTACCCGGCGCAAAAGACCATGGTGACATGGGCCATCAGGCCTACCGCTTTATTGAATTTCTCAAGGCTGCCGGCATCACCGTTTGGCAAATGCTACCATTAGGCCCGACCCATGAAGACCGTTCCCCGTACCAATGCCTGTCTGTCCACGCCGGCAATCGCCTGCTGATCAGCATGGACTGGCTGGTTGACCGCGGCTGGCTGGGAAAAAAAACAGCGCAGACCGAGCCTTTTAATGATGAGCTACGCATCAGATGCCTGGAAATTGCTTTCAGGAACTTTAACAGGAAAAAAGATAACTACTTTGAACGATATGAGTCATTCAAGGCATCACAGGCCTACTGGCTCGACGACTACGCCCTGTTCATCGCTATTCGCGGCCAACAAAACAATGCAGGCTGGATGCACTGGCCTGATGAGCTACGTGAACGCCAGCCAGAGACATTGGCAAAAACACGCAAGAAACTGAAGAGCCGCATCGACCATATCATTTTCGAGCAGTTCGTTTTTTTTCAGCAATGGGCCGAATTGAAACACTATGCACATAAGCATGATGTTTTACTGTTCGGTGACATGCCGATTTTTGTTGCGCATGACAGCGCCGAGGTATGGGCGCACAGGGAGTTTTTCAGTGTCGATGAGCATGGGCAAGCTACCATGGTTGCCGGCGTGCCGCCTGATTATTTTTCTGAAAACGGCCAGCGCTGGGGTAATCCATTATATGCATGGGGCGTCATTGAGCAAGACAATTTCAGCTGGTGGATCAATCGCATGAAAACACAGCTCTTGCTGTTTGACATGGTTCGCATTGATCACTTTCGGGGTTTTGAAGCCAATTGGGAAATACCCGCCGAAGAAGAAACCGCCATCAACGGTCACTGGGTGAAAACACCGGGGCATGCCTTGTTAAAAGCGCTACATCACAAATTCGACCCTTTGCCTATCATTGCCGAAGACCTGGGAATTATAACTGAAGAGGTTAATGCCTTGCGTGATGCCTTTCATATACCTGGCATGAAGGTTTTGCAATTTGCCTTTACGGGCGACCCGCACAACCCCTACCTGCCGCACAACTATAATGAAAACTGCGTTGTTTATACCGGCACGCATGATAACGATACCACCCTGGCATGGTTTCTTTCACTTTCCGGAGAAGAACAGGCTCACGTACTGGATTATTTGCACGACACCGATGAGCCGATGCCATGGCCTATGATACGCAGCGCCATGGCATCTGTCGCCCGATTGTGCATCTTGCCGATGCAGGACATCCTGTCACTTGGCGAAGGCAACCGCATGAACATACCCGGCACCCAGGAAAATAACTGGCTCTGGCGGTTTGACTGGGCACAGGTGCCCGGCGATCTGGGCTCGCAATTACTGCAACTCACTGAATTATACGAACGCTAACAGAACCACCTGAAGCCAACGCTGTATTCATGCTAGAATAGCAGGCCGAAACATAACAATAAATGTAACTACTTTGATATGGCCACGATTTTATTTGCCTGGGAGCTGGGCGCCGGATACGGACACCTGAACGGGTTTACGCCACTTGCAAGAAAACTGCAGGAAAATGGCCACCGGGTTTATTGTGTGCTCAAGGACCTTTCGTTGGCATACAAACTACTGACTGACAATGAAATCGAATATTTCCAGGCACCTTTGTGGAATGAGTCAACCAACACATCTTCATCAACCTACGCTGAAATACTGCTTGAACTGGGCTACCGGGACACCGATCAGCTGACGACCCGTATTCAGGCCTGGCGACAACTTTACCAACTACTACAACCTGATCTACTCATTGCCGACCATGCACCAACTGCATTGCTTGCCTCACGTTCATTTGATTTTGCCACCTGCCTGTATGGTTCCGGTTTTTTTTCACCCCCCAGAGAACACCCTGTGCCGGCATTTGCCAGCTGGGCCGATATCTCAACCCAACAAGTCGGGCAAATTGAAAAACAGGCCGTTGAGTGCATCAACCATTCATTACACACTCTTGCCATCCCGCCCATCCAACACCTCGCTGATATTTTTGATGTTGGGGAAGACTTTCTGGCAACGGTCGAAGAACTGGACCATTACCCGCAGCGGTTAAATTCGCACTACTGGGGACTGCGTTACAACCTGGATGCGGGTGATACAGTTTCCTGGCCTGATATTTACACAGCTAAAATTTTCGTTTATCTCCATAGCAACTTTATTGAAACCGAAAAACTGTTACAGTCACTGCTCGTCACGGAAGCCGACGTCATTCTGCATGTACACAACATGAGCGACACACTGATCCGGAAGTACAGTGCCAAACACATTCGCTTTTGCAAACAGCCGGTCAACGTGAACAACATTAGCGCTACCTGCGACCTGGCCATTTGCCATGCCGGCCTCGGCACGGTCAGCGGTATGTTGTTACACGGCGTACCCTTGTTATTACTACCTACACAAGCCGAACAACTGATCACTGCCATGCGTGTACAGGAACTGGAGGCAGGCGAATATATTACGCCGAGTGACCCGTCGCGCAATTACCGAAAGAGTATCAAACGTTTGCTCAACTCACCCTCATATAAACAGCAGGCCGGCCTGTTTGCCGAAAAGTACCGCGATTTTGATGAGTCACAACAAAAAACAGACATCGCTGATCGCTGTGAAGCACTTATAAAATAACACCATGATTAAGCCGATTTCTGCAATCGCTTTGATAACCATTGTTGCACTGCTGTACTTTCTTGATACGCGACCCATCCCTGCCAACAGCCTGCTCTGGTCCAGTATTCAGGATACCGGTCACATTCCGCTATTTGGTATTATCAGTCTCTCTTTGCTGGCCATGCTCAAAAATACATTCACGCAACGCTACCTGAAGATAAAACACCAGTATTTACTTGCTTTAATGATCAGCCTGATACTGGCTGCGCTAAGCGAGTGGTCGCAAGCGTTTGATCCGAAACGCGAGCCCGATCTGATGGATTTTTTATTTGACCTGGTCGGTAGCCTGACTTTTTTGTTTGTGTTCAGCCTGTACGACCCACGAATAGCCTGCAATAAAATGCCTGACCGCAAAAAACGTTACCGCAAACTCGCCCTGGTATTGATAGTCTGGATTGCAGCAAGCACTCCCCTGTTATCAACCCTGACTGCCTATCAATACCGCAACGATATCTTTCCCAGGCTGATCGACGCCAGCAACAACAAAAGCCTGCCTTTTATCCACATCAATGACGGATCACTGGTCATGCCTTCACCCTCCAGGCATACGCAAGAACACCCGGGGCTCAAATGGGACAGCACGCTCAATACAGATTGGCCCTTCATACGCATTAACGAACCTGTCACCAACTGGCAGGCTTATAGCCAATTGATCCTGGATATCACGTTAACCTCCGACCACAAAGCCAGGCTCACCTTGCGTGCCGATGATCAGTATTTTACAACCGGAAAACTACATACCCTGGAAACGCATGCCATTTTGTCAAAAGGGCATAACCGGGTGGTACTTGAACTGGATAAACATCCACTCCCCACCGGATTTTTCAAGCACCTTATCAGGCATGTGTGGCTGGCATTACCTGACCCGCAGCAAAGGCATTCTTTTTATATTACCGGCCTTTATCTGCAATAGCTTATCGACAGGCATCAAGGTTTATTTTTTCTGTTAAAGCTCATCCACGACAACAGGCGCATGACATAGGCCCAATATCCTATTTTGACCTTCACCCACCAGGGGCGCTTGATCCAGCTGGCCAGTTGCACTTCATCGCAATCCGGAAAGTCTTGCTCAAACTGCTGACGCACCTCTTGCGCAAAGCGATTATCGTCGACTTCCTGGTTGGCCTCAAGATTCCAGCGAAAATTCCAGCGATCAACATTGCTTGAACCCATACTGACCCAGTTGTCACATAACAGCATTTTCAGGTGCAGGAAACGTGGCTGGTATTCAAATATCCGTACCCCGCTCCTGAGCAACTCATCATAAAAATGTCGCCCCATGTGCCTTGCCCAGGGATGATCGGTATGTGAACCGGGCAGTAACAGGCGCACATCGACACCTGCACGCGCCTTAATGCATAATGCCCGACGCATTTTTCTGGAGGGCACAAAATAGGCTGTCGCCATCCAGACGCATTGTTGTGCCGAGCGTATCTGGTGTACAAATGAGCGAATGACCTCCGAGTGAGTAAACGAACGACTTTCCACTACTCGACCGCTTTGCGCGAATTGACCGGCAGACATATATTCAGGCGGCGTATGACTCATGGCGCTCGCCCATTTGCCCCAGCTATCTTCAAACAGTACTTGCCAGTCGGCAACACAGGCGCCGACGACCTTTATCATTGCCTCATGCCAGAAATGCTTCGGATGACTGGCCCGGTCAAAGTCATCGGTAATGCCTGTGCCGCCGGTATAGGCAACCCGACCATCGACCAGCAAGAGTTTTCGATGATCCCGGAACAGGTTTCGACGGAAACGGCCGTAATGCAGGGGATTGTAAAAACTCAGGAAAATATTCTCTGCCTGCAGACGGTTGCGGTCCCTCTGCTCAAGACCGAGCGAACCATAGTCATCGAGCAACAGATAGACTTTTACACCCCGCTCACTGACCTGTAATAGTGCATCGATGAACCGTTTTGCTACGCAACCTGACTCAAACAGGTACATCTCAAGATAGGTATAACTCTGCGCCTGTTTAATTTCATTAATCATGTCATCAAAAAAGTGATCACCATCCACCAGCAACTGGAACGAGGCATTTTCTTTCCAAGAAAAACGGTAGTGAGAAAGTGCGGTTTGTTGCTTCATGGACCCCATCTATTCTTAATATTTGCTATATTTACCTAGTCGGTAAGTATCGGAGCAGCCCATCAGCATGCACGCGCTGTAGTCAGCCGGTAATACTGACTCTATACTATTCTGAAAAACAGTATTTCTCATCTGGAATAATTATTGCAATAGTTTTATACAGGTAAAACAGGTATTTCCTGATATCACTATTTAAATTAACAATAAACGGTAATAAAAAATATGGCAATAACACGATTCAGTCTCGAGGTACAACCCGTTATCCCGAAAGAGCTTTCCCGGCTCGAAGAGCTTGCCAACGACCTGGTCTATAGCTGGGACCGTAATATCCGCAGCTTGTTTCACCGCCTCGATCAAACGCTATGGAACAGCTGTGGCCACAACCCCAAGGTCTTTTTGCGCCGTGTATCCCAGCAGGTCATTGACAATGTGGTGCTGGACCATACCTACATGCATGAATACCAGCGCGTTCTGGCCATCTATGACAACTACAGGGACAAACCGGTTCACCCTGATCTTGAAGGCCTGTTCAATAATGATGACCTGGTCGCCTATTTTTCTGCTGAATTCGGCGTACATGAATCCCTGCCCATCTACTCCGGCGGGCTGGGTATTCTGGCTGGCGACCATTGCAAGGCTGTCAGTGATCTTGGCGTCCCTTTTGTTGCCGTAGGCCTGCTGTATCGCCAGGGGTATTTTCTGCAGACTATCGATGTTCATGGTAACCAGGTTGCCCATTACCAGCCTACCGACTTCAATGATCTTGCTATCAAGCCGGCCATGGACGAAAATGATAATGAACTGCATGTCACGATCAGTATGCCTGGACGTGAGCTTAGCTTGCGCATCTGGCTGGCCAAACTCGGTCACATACAGCTTGTCCTGCTCGACTGCGACCTGCCCATCAATACCGATGAAGACCGCTTTATTACACATCAACTTTATGGCGGTGACCTGCACACACGTATTCAACAGGAAATTGTACTGGGTATCGGCGGGGTACGCGCTTTACGCAAACTGGGACTCAAGCCCAACGCCTGGCACATTAATGAAGGGCACGCTGCCTTCCAGATCCTTGAACGTTGCCGCGAACAGGTAAAAAACAAACATGACTTTGCCACCGCACTTGAACTGGTTGCCTCCAGCACCGTGTTCACCACGCACACACCTGTTGCTGCCGGCCATGATATTTTCGATCACGATATGATGTCTCATTACCTGGGTAGCTTTACCAATGAACTGGGAATCAGCATGCAAAAGTTGCTCACACTGGGCAGCTCGCCCGGCGCACGCAGTGAATTCAACATGACCTCGCTGGCCCTGCGTGGTTCCCGTTTTCATAATGGCGTTAGTCGTATTCATGGCGGTGTTGCCTCAAAAATGGAGTCATATAACTGGCCGCAGATCCCGCATGAAGACAATGCCATTTCCTATGTCACCAACGGCGTCCATGTGCAAACTTTCCTTGCACGCGAATGGACCAACCTGTTTGACACGCGCTTTCGCGAATGGCGCAATGAATTGCTCAACCCGGCTTATTGGGAATGCATTGACTCGATACCGGATCACCGTGTCTGGAGCCTGCAACAATCGCTGAAAACAGAGCTCATCAAAGACATGTACCAGCGCCTGACTTTGCAACATCGACGCAATGGCTGCAGTGAAGCCCTGCTGCGTAGAATGTGTCAATACATCTGCGAGCCGGAAAAGGACATGCTCGTGCTGGGTTTTGCGCGGCGCTTTGCTACCTATAAACGCGCCACGCTGATTTTCTCTGACCCTGAACGACTGGATCGCCTGCTCAACGACCCGAAAAGACCAGTCCTGCTTATTTTTGCTGGCAAGGCACACCCCAGCGACATGCCAGGACAACAATTGATTCGCACTATCCATGAATACTCTCAAAAACCCGAGTTTCAGGGAAAAATCATCCTGCTGGAAGGTTATGACATGGCCATAGCCCGGAAACTGGTCACGGGAGTGGATGTCTGGCTAAACACGCCTGAGTACCCGATGGAAGCCAGTGGCACCTCGGGAGAAAAAGCCGGTATCAATGGCGTGCTGAACCTGAGTATTCTGGACGGCTGGTGGGGTGAAGGCTTCAATGGCAATAACGGCTGGGGCATCACCGCGCATGGCCCGGAATTCGACCCCGAATACCGTAACCATGAAGAAGCATCGGATCTAATGGATATTCTCGAAAAAGAGGTAATCCCGCTTTATTTTACTCGTGATAGCCAGGGTTATTCTGCTGAATGGGTCAGGATGTGCAAGGCGTCGATGAAGTCGATCATCCCGCAGTTCAATGCCCAGCGCATGGTCATGGACTACGTCAAGAAGTTCTACACGCAAGCCATCGCCAAGTCATCGCGTTTGCAGGACAATAATGCTGCACCCGCCCATGAACTGGCAATATGGAAACAACGCGTACACGAAAACTGGCCCAACGTGAAAATGCGCAGGACAGATGAAGCCGCCACGAGTATCACCCACGGGAATTGCCTGACCATTAAAATTGCCATTGACCTGGTTGACCTGAAGGCAGAAGACGTTCTGGTAGAATGCCTGGTCGGTGTCGAACAGAATGATAAGCGCTTCAAGGAACATGACTGCTACCAACTGGAACATGCCGGCAAGAACAAACAGGGCGAGTCCTTGTTTACGCTGGACCTCAAACCCAGCCTGTCCGGCCTACAGCATTACAAGATCCGTGTGTTCCCGCATCATCCATTACTCGTGCATCCTTTCGAAACAGGCTGTATGATCTGGTTATAAGCCGACACCTCAAGGATACATTTTGGAATACACCGACATTCTGTTTCACTGGAATGCCAGCCCCGTGCTGTTTAATCTCGGCCCGCTAACGGTTCGCTGGTACGGCCTGTTGTTTGCGGCTGCCTTTTTGATTGGCTTGCAAATCATGCGCTGGATATACCGGCATGAGCAACGCAATCCTGATGAACTGGACAGCCTGTTCCTGTATATACTGGTTGGCACGGTGGCCGGCGCCCGCCTGGGTCATGTCCTGTTTTACGATCCGGCGCACTATCTTGCGAATCCGCTCGAAGTGGTCATGGTATGGAAAGGCGGGCTGGCCAGCCATGGCGGCACGGTCGGTATTATTGTGGCGATCATGCTGTATTCGCGCAAGCAGGGACACCCGGGCTGGTTATGGATACTGGACCGCTTCTGCATGACCGCAGCACTGGGTGGCGCACTGATCCGCATTGGCAACTTTTTTAATTCGGAAATCATCGGCACCCCGGTTAATGGCGGTGTTGTCTTTGATCGTTTCGACAGCCTGCCCCGCCATCCGGTGCAGTTATATGAATCTTTTTCCTATCTGACGATTTTTGTCATCACCCTGGTGGTCTATAAGCGCTATGGACAAACCATGAAAGATGGCAGACTGTTTGGCTTGTTTCTGGCGATCCTGTTTGGCTCACGTTTTATGCTGGAGTTTTTCAAGACCCGACAAGCAGACTACGCGACGACGATGGACATCAGTGTGGGTCAATGGCTGAGCATACCCTTCGTTTTTCTGGGTATCGCGTTGATGCTGAAACGTCATTCGAATACACAGAAATAAACTCTCTGTGATCAATCCAGTCGGATAGCATAAACCTCTTCAAGTGAAGTGCGGCCTTGCCGAGCAAGCTTCAAGGCATGCTCGGTCAGGGTTACCATGCCTTCGTCTATGGCGGCCTGTTTAATTTGCTGCGAATCGGCACCGTCTGAAATCAGCTTGCGAATTTTATAGGTGACAGGCAACAGCTCACACACAGCCAGGCGACCATGGTAACCGGTATTACTGCAGGAAGGACAACCTGCTCCACGATAAAACACTTCGTCTTCAGCCACACCCAGCTCCATTCTGACTTCTGCCTCGTCATTCGACTCAACCGAACAATGCGGGCAATTCAGGCGCACCAGTCTTTGTGCCATGCTCCCCAGCATGGTCGTACTCAGCAAGTAAGGCTCTATGCCCATATCGAGCAGCCTCGTAAACGAGCTGGCCGCATCATTGGTATGCAGGGTGCTCAGTACGATATGACCAGTCAAAGCAGCTTTGTTGGCAATCCGTGCTGTCTCTACATCCCTTATCTCACCTACCATGACGACATCCGGATCATGACGTAATATGTGCCGCAATGCCTCGGCAAAGGAATAACCTCTCGCATTCAACACTTGTATTTGTTCTACACCCTGCATGTGATATTCCACCGGGTCTTCTACCGTAATGATATGTGGTGACTTGCGTTTCAGCTCGTTTAATACGGCGTACAGGGTGGTTGATTTACCGGAACCCGTTGGCCCGGTCACCAGAAACATGCCGAAGGAGCGATTAACGAGGTCATGTAAAATACCCAGCTCACGATCATCAAACCCTATTGTATCGAGTGTTTTCAATCCTACCTGGGTATCCAGAATACGGATAACCACACTCTCTCCCGTGATCGTCGGGATAATAGACAGACGCAAGTCGACCTCGTTACTGCCGCGTTTAAGGCGCGCATGGCCGTCTTGTGGCATATGATGTTCGGCGATATCCATCCTGCCGATCACCTTGATGCGGGTTACCAGCGGTAGCAGCATGGTACGGTTCAGGCTGCGCACAAATTGTAATTTACCATCCACCCGAAAAAAAACATTCACGCGGTCATGTTCGGGGCGAACATTGATATCGGATGCTTGTCGCAATACTGCCTGTTGTAACAACGCATTCAGCATACGCACAACGGGTTTTTGTTCGACCTGATCGGTCAACGCATCATAATCGGCCTCGGCATCCTTCTTCGGCAACAGGTCCAGCTCTATATCATCATAAGACTCGATCTCATCCTGTTGGCTATAATAATCACTGAGTGTCAGGCCAATATCATGCGCAGAGGCGATAACGGCATCCACCATACGGTTGGCATGAAAACGGATAACATCTCTCGCCTCCCAGTCCATTGGGTCTTCCATGGCCAGAATGAGCACACCGTCGATATCGGCCAGCGGCAGGATATTGTATTGCAGCGCCAGGTCGGGGGGCACCAGCGACAACACATCGGCCTTTATCTCAAACTCACGCAACTGAACAAATGGAATACCAAATTTTTTACCCAATGCAACACTCACCTGAGTTGGCGTCACCAGCCCCAGCTTCACCAACAGTTTGCCCAGGCGCAGCTGTGGCTGTCTGAGTTTTTCATCTAGGGCGTGTTTCAGCTGGTCCGGTGTAATGATACCGTCTTCAATCAACAGCTCACCCAGATGCCTGTCAGGCTGAGGCTTAAGGTTTGCCAGCGTCGACTTCAGGTCCTGTATGTTTCTGACAATGTGGTATTCAGAAGAGGTGATGTCTGGAACGGATGCTGTCATTGTTGCTTACCGGATAAATTCTGCCCATAGTAAACAGCTTATCGGCTAAGCCACTGAAATCTAAAGCAAGGGGTTGCCTTGTATCGGCCACAGTTCAGGCCTGGCTGTCGCGTATAATTACCGTACCATTCTGGGTTTATAGTCTATTAACCAATTACAAAACTCATTGACAGGCAAGGGTCTACTAACATGAAAACCCTGAGCAACGTCGCATTTAAGTGCTCGTAGCCGCAACAATGCCTCCTGGTTTTCCACACCTTCGGCCACGACCTTCAGTCCCAGATTATGCGCCAGCTCAATCGTGGAATGAACAATAATCGCATCGTTTTCATCATCCAGCATGTCAGTCACAAAAGACCGGTCTATCTTCAGCTCCTTAACCGGTAACATCTTCAGGTAACCCAGGGATGAGAACCCGGTGCCATAATCGTCAACCGACAGGATGATACCCATGGCGTCCAGCTCCAGCAATACCTCACGCGCCCTGACCGGATCACTCATCATGGCCGTCTCTGTGATCTCTAACATCAGCTTACCAGCCGGCATATGATGTTTGCGCATGAGTGTGTCAATCAACCCTGGTAATTCCGGGTCCTGCAAATTCCAGGCAGACAGATTGATCGCCAGACGAATCTGGTTGTTATCCATTTCGGTCTTACTGTAAACAGACAGGGCGCTATCGATAATCCATTCTGTTAACTGGCCTATCATACCCGTATGTTCAGCCATACTGATGATATGCTCTGGCGTTATAAAACCCAGCTGTGGATGCTGCCATCGCAACAACACCTCTACCGCAACAACCTCTCTTGTCATGATGTCGATTTGAGGCTGGAAATGCAGGGTCAGATTACGGATCTGTTGCAACTCCTGATGCAGATCACCAACCAGGGCAAGCTTGTCGATATTGCTTTCACTCTGACTACTGTCATAAAGCACATAACCCAGGTTATTTCGCTTGGCACTGTACATTGCGATGTCGGCATTGCGGATCAACTCGCCAAACGACTTGCCGTCATTCGGGTAAAGGGCCACGCCAACACTGACCCCAACATAGAGGTTCTGGTTATCAACCTGAAAAACCTCGTTGATCTGTTCAACAATCTCCGTGGCAAGTTCTCCGGCCGCAGCTGCATCGGTGTTCGGTGCAACAATAGCAAACTCGTCACCACCTAATCGGGCAACCGTATCTGACTCCCCGAGCATTTCACCCAGGCGTTGGGCAACTTGCTGTAGAAGGCAGTCACCTATTTGATGTCCCAGCGCATCATTCACATCCTTGAAACGATCAAGATCAAGTAACAGCAACGCCAGGGGCGTTTGGTTGCCATGCATAATCTGCATGGCCTGCTCCAGCCTGTCCTGCAGCAGCATGCGGTTTGGCAGTCCGGTCAACGCATCATGCAAGGACTGGTGCTCCAGTGCCATTTGACGCTGATGGATCTGTTTGCGCATGCCACTAAAGGCCCTGACCAGATTGAATATTTCGCGGCTACTTCTGTCATCTATATTGAAATGCATGGATTCGTTTTCGCCGATCATGTTGGCCATACTGCTTATTGGCCTTAGCACCATACGCTTTATCATGTAGTAAACCAGTAATACGAAAACAATCGCCAGACCTGTTAATCCCCACACAACCAGGCTGACCTCGGTGGCCGCACTCTGCACCCGGTCGGTTGTATTGACTGACCACTTGAAAACAGACTGTTCAAGATTGGCCAATGACCTGATCGCAGCCTGCTTGACAGGAACCACCTCCTTGTCCAGGTATACCACGTCCCTGCGCCAGTTGGTTGATGCTCGCAGGGCTTTCATCGCCAACCAGTTTTGATGCCAGTCAATTGAAGCCTTACGGATAATCTGTAGCGCATTTTCAGATTCAAACCCCAGCTTGCCCGCTTCTGCCAAAGTGGATAATCCATCGAGCTGTTTTTCTATTTCTTCATGCAGGATATCAACGTTCTTTTCCTGCGATTCCATCGCGTCCTGGTTCAATGCCATGTAACGTATCAGCACAGCCCTGAATTCAAGGATTTTCTTGCGCCATAAACCCCTGACGTTATTAAATCGTCCATACAGGTCAGAGCGATAGGGCGCACCATCATCATCTGCAATTTCACTCAATGCCTGGTTTGTATGCAATTCAAAGTCATTATTAGGCTCAAGCAACTTTTTTGAGATATAGGGCAATACCGGATAATTCCAGCTATCGTCCTTGCGCTTCTCGATCAAACCGTTAATTTTGCTGTAAAGCTGATTAAAGTATTTATTCAGCTCGCCTAACTGAACAGTGTAACGTTCCTTGATTACAGGAGCCCTGGACAGGGAATCCAGTAACTGATTGATCGAATTAAAACTGTGATCAATATCTTGCTTATACTCAGAATGACGGACCGTCAACATTGATGTCAATGCCATATCAATAACACGTATGTGACCGTTGATGCGGGAAATGATACTACTGACGTCGTCCCTGAGATTAAGCGCCTCGATATTATTAAGGGTGACACGCTTGGTATAGGTGTTCGAAACCACGGCGCCTGTAATCAACAAGAAAACAACGATACTGGCGACCAGTAAATAGCGGCTACTCAGACTGCGTAACCGCTTCTGTTTGTCATGTGTCAAGCTCATAAACTATCTAAAACCTGTTGAAATCCACGACATCCGGTTCGCTGTTATTTTGCAGGCAAGCACCCTATTTTAGCTAATAATAATACATTTTGTTGAATCCTAGCCAGTATATCGGCCATCCAGACACTTAACTTGAGAGAAGGAAACAGGCCTAATGGATTGATTTTTATATAATAAAGGTGGATATTATGACAAGTTAACAATTGTCATAATTTGTCGGTAATGTGGTCGGTACGATGAATTTACCCTTGTTGGAAACAGGCTATACGGGAAAGCAGAGAAAAACGGGGGTTGCAGGTCTGCAGATGCAGGGTAGGCAGACCATTAAAGGGGGCTGATGCCCGCCACAGCCCCCTTTAATACTAAATAATCCAGACTGCTATTCATCTTCATCCTCTCTCAATGCCAACCTGGATGCATCCATGGTCTGGCTGGACTCAACAGTCTGCACCTGGTCTTGCTTGCTGTTCTCACTTGTCGCAGTAACGGTCGCTGTGCCTATCAAGGCTATCACGATACCGAGTGTAAAAGGGTCGGCTATTCCTCTCATCTTTTTTTCCATTTTAGTCACCTGTCAATTTTGTGTTCATCAAAAGTATTTACGTCCATCCTGGTGGTTATGCGATACTTGCAACAACTTCCTTTTCGTTACAAGCAAATTACAGAAGGCACGTTGATTTGACCGTTAACAAGTAACCATAATTTAGTGCTATATTCACATTAATGATACGAACAACCCGGGTTCGATTGCGCTATGTGACCCGCCTGACCATGAGAAGACCAGGTTATAAACGCAGATTAGTTGCTAACAAACATAAATTTTTATTAAACAAAAACGTGATTCAATAAACTGACCCGACCTAAGCCCGGTGAGGAACCCATGCGTTTACAAAATATTCTGTCATGCAAACCATTATTTTTTGGCTTGATGCTACTCCTGTTAGCCTCTTGCACAGCAGGCGATGCGCAGTTTACACAGGAAACGCCGGCTGGTTTCTGGTATGGCCTATGGCATGGCATCATTTCGGTTATCAGTTTGGTCATCCAGTTGTTTAGTGACAATTTCTCTGTTTACGAAATAAACAATACGGGCGGCTGGTATGACTTCGGTTTCCTGATCGGTGTCATTTGCATATGGGGTGGCTGCTCGCGTATAAGCTGCAAGTCTGCTGCAGACAGGAAACGTGACAAGGAATATGACGAACTCGGCAAGAAAGTCGAAACAAAAGTGATGCGCAAACTAAAAGAGTGGGCCGAAGACGAGGAAAAAACCGCAGACAACGACGATTGGGACGAAATCGGAGACAAAGTAGAAAAAAAACTCAAACGCAAAATCAGGGAATGGGCTGAAAAGGACTGACAGTCTAATCGATTATAGCTTGACACCGAAACAACAAGGAGAAGATAGCATGGCCAATGATAACTCAAGTATTATTTCCCACATTTCCATAGGCACCAACAACTTTGATCGCGCTGTTGCCTTCTACGACAAGGTGTTGCCCACCCTGGATTGCGCGCAGTTGATGAATCATCCAGGTGCTGTTGCCTATGGCCGGGAGTACCCCGAGTTCTGGGTGCAAACACCGATTGACGGAAAGCCCGCCACGGTCGGTAACGGTTCACATATCGGCTTCATTGCCAACGACACTAAACAGGTGCATGCGTTTCACGAGGCAGCCATAGCGGCAGGCGGCAAGGATGATGGCGCACCCGGACCGAGGCCCGATTACGGAGAAGCCTACTATGGATGTTTTATCCGCGACCCTGATGGCAACAAGATAGAAGCGACCTTCTGGAAAGAATAATCTCGGAAACAGGTCCTCCCTATTCTTTTTAAATACTATTTTTTCTCTACCAGGCAGCTGCCCAGACATTAGCAAACATCACTGTCGCTACGCCGGGTTGGTTGCCAGCATGACCACGCGTCTGGGAGCCGGGTAACCTTCTATGGTTTTTGTTGTATCCTGCGGATCAAGAAAGTCTACCAGTGATTGATAGGTCATCCATTCGGTTGCACGCTGCTCATCTGTGCTCGTTGTACTCACGTCTGCTACCCGTATGTCTTTCATGCCTGCACGGCGCAACCATTTTTCCAGCATGGGTATCGAAGGTATAAACCAGACGTTATTCATTTGCGCATAGCGGTCCTCGGGCACAAGCACAGTATTCTCATCACCGTCGACTATCAATGTTTCAAGCACCAGCTCTCCGCCCGGTCTCAGGCATTCACGAAGGTGCAGTATATGGTCTAGCGGGGATTTTCGATGATATAACACACCCATGGAAAACACGGTGTCAAAGGCGCGTAGTTTTCGCGGCACATCATCGATACCCAGTGGTAAAACGTAGACACCGGTATCACCCAGGTAATGCTGTACGGCATGGTATTGCATGAGAAACAGTCTGGATGGATCGACATTGATCACGAGCTTTGCGCCTTCGCCAAGCATGCGCCAGCAATGGTAACCATTGCCGCCACCCACATCCAGCACACTGCGATTTTTTAGTGGCTGGATATGATCCTTGATACGATCCCATTTCCAGTCGGAATGCCATTCGGTATCGACATGCACACCAAAAAATTCATATGGACCCTTGCGCCAGGGAGACAATTGTTTTAATTGTTGCTTGATGGTTTTACGCGTCACCTCGTCGACATCAGCTGCTTCGCCGATACGCACGCGTGCACTGTTCAATGCATGACTGGATGGCTTGATGGCCGGCAGCCCTGTTACCGCTTTCTGCCAACGCAACAGGTCGCCGTGTTTTTTTTCAAACAATGCGCGTTCTGTTTGTTGTTGCAGGATATCACGCCAGGACTGTAGCAAATCATCAGACATGGCTGTATACAAGTCATCAAAATTATACGGGAAGTCCTTCATCGTACGGTTTTATTTGATCGCCAGCAGAGAGGCAAAATTGAATGCCTGAAACCATTGGTACACCTGGCTGAACCCGGCTTCCTGCAGGCGACGCTGATGCCCGGCAAAACTGTCTGGCAGCAGGACCTTTTCAAGCGCCGAACGTTTCTGACTGATTTCAAGCTCACTGTAACCATTGGCGCGCTTGAACGCTAGCTGCATGGATTCCTGCATCTGCTGCTCACCCACATCTTCAAAATTCAGTTTTTCGGACAATACCAGTATGCCACCCGGTCGCAGACCTGCATAAATATTTTGCAATAACGACAGACGTTCCCCGACAGCGATAAACTGCAGCGTAAAGTTCAACACCACCACCGAGGCATCGGCAATCTCGATGTCCTGGATATCCTGACAATGTAACTCCACCTGCGCCTTGCCATCATCCTGAATATGCGCAGCACAACGATCAATCATCGATCGCGAGTTATCCACCGCCACGATGGTGCAGTCGGACGGTATACGCTGGCGCATCGACAACGTGGCCGCACCGAGTGAGCAGCCCAGATCATAACAACGGCTTCCCGGCTGCGCATACTGCTCTGCCAGTAGCCCCAACAAGGTAATAATTTCCGTATAACCCGGCACGGAGCGACGGATCATATCGGGAAACACCTTGACGACAGCATCGTCAAAGGCGAAATCCACAATCATGTCGTGCGGTGTAGCGTAGATCTTGTCATGCGGCGTGTCTTTACTCATACTCACTATCATACCAATAAATGGATACTCTCATCTAACCGAAGCATGGCAGCCAAACACAACATTATCCTGCTGACATTATTGTCATGCCTGTGTCTGCCGGTCGCGGCCGACCATAGCCCGCCTATCAAACCTTTTATGACCGATGGCTGCAGCCTGTTTCCGGATGGCATGCTCGACAAACCCGAACTCTGGCTGGCCTGCTGCATCGAACATGACAAAAGCTACTGGCAAGGCGGCACCTGGCATCAGCGAAAACAGGCTGATGAGGCGTTACAGGCCTGCGTCAGCAAACTCGGCCAACCCGAAATTGCCGCGCTCATGCTCAGCGGTGTACGGGTGGGTGGCTCGGCCTTCTGGCCTACCTGGTATCGCTGGGGCTATGGCTGGGATTACCTGCGCGGTTACAAGCCGCTCAACGAACACGAAAAGCAGCTAATACAACAGGCCCTGCAACAGTACCGGTCTGCATTGAAAGGCAAACCTGAGAAAATAACGGAGGGACCCATGTCCAGATTCATCAGCATGCTCTTATGTGCGTTTTTATTCACATCCTGCTCGGAACAGCAGGACAAACAGTCCGAAAATGTCTTCCAGGGGCAGATTGATGCACTCGACAAGGCAAAGACCGTGGAAGACACCCTGCTCAAGGCCAATCAGCAGCAACGAAAGCACATTAATGAGCAGTCACAATGAATATCCAGGTCTTGGCAACACCAATTTATTTATTAAAAATCATTATGTTATAAAAATATTTCATTATTTTTCAAAATCACCCTTGAAAGTTCTCATAAAGTTCTCTATATTTCTCATTAATGAGAACATTCTGAGAACTTTCAGGGGGCAACATGCTTTCACGACGCGAACAGGACACCTACGATTTCATCTGTCACTATATCGATGAGCACCACCAGGGGCCGTTACTCGAAGAGATTGCTGCAGGCCTGGGTATTAAATCAAAGGGCGTGGTGCATCGTTATGTGCAAAGCCTCGCAAAAGCCGACCTGATAGAGCTGATCAGCGGTCGCCACCGTGGCATCCAGCTACCTTCCGGGGAACCCGCTGTGGATGAAAATGCCCCGGTCATGCCTTTACTGGGCCGCATCGCAGCGGGCCTGCCGATTGAGGCCATACCCGACCAGAATGAAATCAACCTGGCCGACTTTTTCATGGGCCCCGGGCGCTTTCTGCTCAAGGTACAGGGCGAATCAATGATCGATGCCGGCATTTTACCCGATGACATCGTGGTGATCGAAAGCTGTGTGACGGCACGCAATGGCGAAATCGTCGTTGCCCTGGTCGACCAGCAGGAAGCCACATTAAAACGATTTAAAAACAATCAGGATGGCACCGTCAACCTGATACCGGAAAACAGCGAAATGCAGACCATGACCTTCGAGGCGCACCGGGTTCATATCCAGGGCGTACTGGTCGGGCAAATGCGTTCTTATTGATTTAAAACAGGTTCACCACGGCCGATCTACGAAAGAATACATTGCCATGTTATTAATTCGTTTGCTCAAGGTCGCCGTGGTAACAATTAACACATGAGGTGAAACATGGAAACAAAACAGAACAAGCAATTACTGGATGGTGTTATGTCAGCAGCCTGGCAGGTGCGTCGTGAATATGGGCCGGGCTTGCCGGAATCGGCCTATGAATATGCCCTGGTTAGTGAATTGCGCAAGCGTGGCATACAGGCCGAGCGCAAACAAACCGATGACAATGTCAATGTATCGGTAGAAAACAGCCTGCTGCTTGGCCTGCGTTGCGTTGACCGCATTACATCACGGCATAGCAAACAGCTGAGTCAGTACTTGCGCAAACTACGCTTCAAGCAGGGCCTGCTGCTGAATTTTAATTCGACATTTATTCGACAAGGCGCTTTGCCAGTCACGCTGTGAACAACAGTATCCAGTTGCGAGTAGCTAGTAGCGAGTAGCGAGTAAAAGGCTACTGACAAACTCCTTTTTTACCTCGCTACTAGCTACTTGTCATTACTCGCGGCCATAAGGCCGCTCCTACAAAAACAAAACAGCCATGGATCCATTCTGTCCCGTAGTATGGCCACGTGCAATTTTGCATGTGGACATGAATGCCTTTTTCGCCTCGGTCGAGCAGCGTGACTTCCCGAAACTGCAGGGCAAGCCCGTTGCGGTAACCAATGGCGAGGTCGGCTCGTGCATTATTACCTGTTCATATGAGGCCAGGGCACAAGGTATTTATACCGGCATGCGTATTCAGGAGGCACGCAAACAGTGCCCCGGCATCATCCAGCGGCCAGCGCGACCCGAGGTTTATGCCAGGGTATCAACCAATATCATGCGCGCCCTGGAAGATGTCAGTCCTGATATCGAGGTGTTTTCTGTCGACGAGGCATTTCTGGATCTGAGCCATTGCCAGAAACTGCACGGTACACCCGCACGCATGGGGCGCATGACCAAGGAACGCGTCTATGCTGCTTCCGGCCTGTTATGTTCTGTCGGCATTAGCGGCGACAAGACAACCTCCAAGTTTGCGGCGAAGTTACAAAAACCGAATGGCCTGACCATTATTCCGCCCTGGGAGGCACGTGAGCGCCTGGCCGACCAGCCCACCACGGCACTATGCGGTATCGCCGATGGTATCGGCAATTTTCTTGCACAACACGGCGCCTACACCTGCGGTGATGTTGGCAAACTTCCGATCAGCGTACTGGCACGCCGCTTTGGTAATATCGGCCGGCGCATCTGGCTCATGTGCCAGGGCGAGGATCCCGACCAGATTCACATGGAGGTGGCACCACCCAAATCGGTTGGCCACGGCAAGGTTGTCCCTCCTGGCACACGTGACAAAAAAATCATTCTGACCTACCTGCAACACATGAGTGAAAAGGTAGGCAAACGTCTACGCAAACACAAGCTCGAAGCCAGGCACTATTTTATCGGTTTAAAAGTTGATCACGGCTGGATTGCCGACAAGCTGCAGCTGGCCTACGCCGATAATGACGGGCGAATGATTTACCGCCTGTGTCGTTTTCTGATTGAAAACCACTGGCATGGCGAGGCCATTCGGCAGGTACAGGTCACGGCCCTTAATCCCGAACCACGCAAGCAGCAACTGGATCTGTTTGAACATCACAATGACGCCGAAGCGGAGATCAACGCCGTGATGGATGAGGTGAACGAACGCTTTGGCGAATTTACGTTGGCACCTGCACGCTTGTTAAAACGCTCATCCATGCCAAATGTGATCGCCCCTGCCTGGAAGCCCGATGGACTGAGACAAACAATTTAATTTAGCGGGGATCGCAGTTGCGCACACAATGGGCAACGCAGGGAAATTTACCAGCTACGTACCCTGCCGGTATCGATGTGTACAAAATTTGAACGGGGGTAATACCCCACGCCGCCTGCCTTCAGGGAGATGGCTGCCTGGCGAAGTTTGTTACTGTCAAAACGAGGGAGACGAATATCGATAGCACGGCCTTGCATGTGATAACTTTTGCGTGCAACACTAGATGACTTGCCACGTAACATAGCGTTTGTTTTCGGAGAACGGTAGCCTGAAATAATGTGGAATGGCCTGCCGCAATCTACCTGGCACTGAATCGCGTGTAACATATCGAGCACACGTTTATCAATCGCATGCGCCTTGCCAACACGGTGATCACGTAATAACCACTCGATATCTTTCAGGCCTTCCTTGACGTATTGACCTTCCGCCCAATAGGTTGTGTTGACCTTCTCGCCGGTATGCGTATTGAACAGGGTCAGGCTACGCTCTGGCTGGATGAAGGCGCTGGCAAAGGCCTCAGGAACGATCAATCCGGCCGAGACACCGACACAGGTACCCAGAAAACCCCTTCTGCTGATACAAACTTTTTCTTGCAAATGCTTACTCATATGTCACGTGTCACGCTATGCCGCAGTTTAAATGCGGGATATTAATAATACTGATACATACTATATCGGTATAGATATAAAAATTTAAAGTATTTTTTGTGTTTTTTTTAGAAAAAATTGAAAGTAATCACACTTTTTACTGGTAAACCGGGTATTTCGGGTTGCCCTGAGCCAGATCCTGAAGCATCAACCCATCCCGGTGGTATATATCCTCACTGAAATTAAGCTTGCCATCCAGGCCTGTCCACGCTGTCCAGTAAAGCAGGTAAATCGGTACCGCCTTGACAAGCGACATGGAACGGTTTTCACCACGATAGATCAGTCGCAAGACCTCTTCTTCCTTTTGCTGATTTGGCGCATCAAGCAAATAGGCACTCAGGCGTAACGGGTCCGACACGCGTATACAGCCTGAGCTGAAGGTACGTATACGCAGGTTAAACAGGTGACGATCCGGCGTATCGTGCAGGTAGATGTCATAGGGGTTCGGAAACATGAACTTGATCTGCCCCAGGCTATTCAGGGGACCGGGTTCCTGCCTGAAACGATAGGGAAAATAATTTTCATTGAGCCTGCGTAAAGCAATCTCTTCCACGTCCACCTCTTCTGCATCTTGTCCCCAGCCCAGAAAGGCCTTGATCTGCTTGCGATTGAAATACTCCTCGTCACGCAGCTGAATCGGTATGAGGTCTTCCAGCATGATGGTTTTAGGTATTGTCCAGTAAGGATTGATTTCAAGGTATCGAACCTTGCTGGAAAAACTCGGGGTCGAACGGTAGCGCTTGCCAATGATAATGGGCATGGCCATGACAGTCTTGTCTTCCTCTTCTGCATACAGCTCAAAACCAGTCAGGTTTATTAACAGGTAACGCTTGCCCAGCCTACGTGGTAACCAGCGCCAACGATCTATATTGATGGTAATTTTATGTATGCGCTCCTCTACCGGTATATCCATGGCGGCACGGGTTTGTGGACCGACGATGCCATCGATAGCCAGCCCCTGACGCGCCTGAAAACGCATCACCGCATCCATGAAGACGACATCGACGTTATCTGCCTGTACCACGGGCCCGAGTATCAGGTCCCGTGTCGCCTTTAGACGCTCACGAATCCTCGGCACATCGGCATGCTGTCTGCCAGCACGTAAAATCGGGCCTGGGCCGACTACGGGCCAGCCACCTTGCGCGGCTATCTGACGGTACTCGGCCAGCTTTTCGATCAATGCCTGGTAACCGGCATGTACCGGCTCTATATCCTGCATGAGCAACTCAATATTATTACCATCCAGCCTGGCCAGCAGGCTGATTGCATCCAGCGGCGGTTTTGTTATGTGCCATTGCGGATCGACCCGGGATGGCAACCAACGACCATTTGCCAGGTGACGGCTATAGGCGACAAAAGCCTGCGTTAACAACACTTCAAGCTCGGCCAGTGCTTCAGGAGAAGTCGCAGCCCATCGTAATCGTATCGCTGGATATGGATAATCTTCACTACGCAGGCCTTTATCCGCAGCCTTTTGCAGTAGTTTCACTACGCCATAGGCACGAGGTAGCAACTTGCCCTGTCGCACCCATAGATAGGTAAAGCCACTTTGACGATAATGCTTGATGACTTCGGCGGGCAGGTTTTCCATGCGTGATAGCAAATGCTGCTTGAGGTGATCATGATACGTCTCGGCCAGAACGTTGACAGGCAACTGCAACAATAAAACGAGAAAAATAAAATACCTGCTTTTCACCAAACCACCTTTAATGATTAACTTACATAAAGTATATGACAGCTCTCATAAGATGCTAAATGTAATTAAACATCTCGCCGCAATCATACCTGACCTCCACAAGGCATTGATCTTTGGCATGATCCTGACATACTGAATACACTTTATGGACACCCTTTATAGCAAAATGGCAGGTAAATTTTCACTGGGCCCGGGGCAGACCGTGATCCTGGTCGATGTTAGCCGACAGACCCTGTCGCTGCTAGGCGAGCAGGACACGCAACAAAGCTGGCCTGTTTCGACTGCCGCCGCTGGCACAGGCAATCGGCAGGGCAGCCTGCAGACCCCCCTGGGGGCCCACGCCATCGCTGACAAAATTGGTGATGACATGCCGCTTTGCAGTATTTTCAAGGGTCGCATGCCCACCGGGGCGGTGGCCGACATCAATAATACAGAACACAGTGACGGGCAAGACCTGGTAACCACCCGGATCCTCTGGCTGAAGGGCCTTGAGTCCGGGCATAATCTGGGGGGTGATGTCGATACGCAGGCCCGGTATATTTATATCCATGGTACCCCTGAAGAAGGCCTGATAGGCCAGCCCGCTTCACATGGCTGTATCCGCATGCGTAATGCCGATGTTATTGAACTGTTCAACAGGGTCGATATCGACACCCCGGTATATATATGTGAGTCGCAGAACAGGTTGAACTTGGTGTAAAATACCCTGATTATCCGGCACAGACGGCAGATAGCAGGCATGAATATTACCCTAAATGGCGAACTTCGCGAGATACCCGATACAGCCAGCGTTGCACAACTGGTTGAAATACTGGGATTAAGCAACAAACGTATGGCCATGGAAATCAACGAGGAGATCGTCCCGCGCAGTACATTTGAACAGCGCATTATCCAGGCCGGCGATAAAATAGAGATTGTAGGCGCCATTGGTGGCGGCTAGCAGTAACAACAGGACCAGACACACATGAGCACACAGATTCAAGCATCAGACCAGCAGACCACCGATCCACTGACGATTGACGGCACCCATTACCAGTCACGCCTGCTGGTCGGCACCGGAAAATACGCCAACCTGCAACAAGCCAAACAGGCTATCGATATGAGTGGTGCTGAAATTATTACCATGGCCGTGCGCCGTACCAATATAGGGCAAAACCCTGAAGAACCCAACCTGCTCGATGTCCTGTCACCGGATGACTATACCTACCTGCCAAACACGGCGGGTTGTTACAGCGCAGATGATGCGGTGCGTACCTGTCGACTGGCGCGTGAATTGCTCGACGATCACACACTGGTCAAGCTTGAGGTACTGGGCGATGAAAAGACCCTGTTCCCGGATGTAGCCGAGACCTTCAAGGCTGCCGAGATCCTGATCAAGGAAGGCTTCAAGATCATGGTTTATACCAACGATGATCCGATCGCCGCCAAGCGCCTTGAAGAAATGGGCTGTGTAGCCGTCATGCCGCTGGCCGCGCCGATCGGTTCCGGCCTGGGTATTCGCAACCCCTACAACATTGCGACTATTGTCGAAAATGCCAATGTGCCCATCCTGGTTGACGCCGGTGTTGGTACAGCCTCGGATGCCGCTATTGCAATGGAGCTGGGCTGTGATGGCCTGCTCATGCAAACAGCCATCGCGGGAGCGAAAGACCCTGCACTCATGGCATCGGCCATGAAAAAGGCCGTCGAGGCCGGCCGTGAGGCCTATCATGCAGGCCGCATTCCTAAAAAACGCTATGCCACGGCATCGTCGCCCGTAGATGGACTGTTTTTCTAGACACACCGGAGTCGTGCAGCCACATAACCAAGCCTGCAAATGAATTCGCCGAAACACAGGCCCATCCGCAGCTTCGTCAAACGCGAAGGTCGCATGACCCGCTCACAAGTCCGGGCGCTGGAAGAGCTGATGCCGTTATACGGAATAGCTGCGAATGGACAAACACTCGAACTCGACAAACTGTTTCCGCGCAAGGCGCCTCGCTTTGTCGAGATCGGCTTTGGTATGGGTGCGTCCTTGTTGCAAATGGCCCAGGCCCATCCTGACAGGGACTACATCGGTATCGAGGTCCATCGACCCGGTGTCGGCAGCACGCTGCATAAGCTGCATGAAATGAAACTAGCCAACCTCAAAGTCATTAACCATGATGCGGTCGAGATCTTCAAACAGTGTATTCCGGCAAACAGCCTGGATGGCGTCACCCTTTTTTTTCCGGATCCCTGGCACAAAAAGAAGCACCATAAACGCCGTATTCTGCAAAATGATTTTGTACAGCAGATTCACCAGGCATTAAAACAGGGCGGCATTTTTCACATGGCCACCGACTGGGAAGACTACGCTCTGCAAATGATGGAAGTAATGAGTACGACAGAAGGCTATACCAACCAGGCAGGCGACAGGGTATATTCACAGCGCGGCGATCGTCCCGAAACAAAATATGAGCACCGCGGACAACGCCTCGGACACGGTGTATGGGATCTGGTGTTTGTTAAGGGCAGGAAAGGTACAAGATAAAAGATACAAGTTTTATTGCTGCCGTTGGCAGCGACTGTATACAGAGGCGATTAAAGATCGTTTATTCCCTTGTATCTTTTATCTTGTACCTTTCCCTCCTGCCCTTCCTCAACCCAGGCGGTCTTCACTGTAAAACAACTGGATATTCTCTACCGTCCTGGTTTCTGAAGTCAGCGCATTCACACAATCACTATCGAGCTCATTGCCTGCCATCTCTCTGAGGATAGAAAATGCCCTGTCGTTACTACAGGCCTCTTTATAGGGTCTGGCACTGGTCAAGGCATCAAATATATCGGCCACGGCTACTATCCGGGCCTCCAGTGGAATCTCTTCACCTTTAAGGCCCTTCGGGTAACCTGTGCCGTCCATGTATTCATGATGGTACTGGGCAATATTACGCAATACTGATGCATGCCGCAGGCAGTCTGCACCAAACTGCTGTAATAACTGGTCAACCATGTCCCTACCCTTGTTTGCATGCGTCTTCATGAGTTCGAACTCATCTTCAGACAGTACGCCGGGTTTTAATAATATGCTGTCAGGAATGCCGCTTTTACCAATATCGTGTAGCGAGGAAAACAGCGCAACTTGTTCGATATAGTCATCGTTAAGGTCATACTTATCGGCCAGTCGTTCGGCAATAATCCGGGCATATCGGGATACGCGATCAATATAGGAGCCGGTTGCAGGGTCACCCTGCTGGACAAACTTGCCTTTTTTTTGTGCCATTAGATTCAGGCTGTGCGTGGCCATCAATTCATCCATGATCATCAGCGATATCATGTGGCCAAACAGATCCATTTGATGCAGGGTATTTTCCTCGAACGCATCAGGCAATCCGGAATTAAATAATATAAAACCGAAAAAATCACCATGCAGATACACCGGCATGATGTAGCTGGCAGGATAGCGCAACCCCGACATTTGCAACTTATGAACCTTGTTGTCCGGTGAAAAGAGATCGAGATCGTTAATGACTCTTGCCTTGCCCTTATTTTTAATTTCCTGCAACAAGGGGGCGTCTTTCATTGCCGTTTCGTAGTGGCTCAGTGGTGTTTCTGCATAGCAACTTGCTATAAAGATCTTCAGCAGTTCTTTATCATTTTCATAAACGGCAACCGCAATTCGATCTACGAATGCAAATGTACTGGTGATAACTTCATGTATGCTGGTTAGTTTGTCTTGTAATGTTCCTTCATTTTCCTGTGCAGCCAGATTGTTCTGGTATTCAGCGAATTTTTTTAACATCAAGAAGGATACCTTTCAATTTTTCGTAAATTACTAGATATTCTTATCGGCCCGGTTGCGCAAAAATGAATAGCCATCCACCCAAAAGTGAACCACGTCGCGAATTTGAGTACTGACAAAAACACTTAATTATTCCATTTATAATATAGGGTTATTATGTGATGGTATGTACGGAATACAATCATAACATTTTGTTATTTATTAAATTATTTTATTATCCCTTGCATTGCAGGCATCAACGAAATACAAAAAAACTGGTACTTTTTCTTGTATGAAGCAGGTAAAAAATGGTTCAATACGCAGTCTTGTGTCCTCGGGGCATTATCGTGGAGATTGAAACCTTTTCCGTACCGCTGCCGGTATGGCAATTGCGGGCTATCTATTCCGGTTTCACTCACAAATGAAAGAAATTTTCGTACGCAGCTAACACCTGCGTCATAGCAATTTTATTAATAATTAATGGTTAGGAGTTAGGTATGTCCAAGAAACATCCCGTTATAGCAGTTACCGGTTCTTCCGGCGCTGGTACAACAACGGTAAAAGTTGCCTTTGAGCATATTTTCAGACGCGAAGGTATTAACCCGGTTGTAGTAGAAGGTGACAGTTTTCACCGCTATGACCGTGCAGCCATGAAAGTTGCCATCGATGAATTTGCAGCCAAAGGCAAACAGCTGAGCCACTTTGGCCCGGATTCAAATCTGTTTGACAAAATAGAAGAACAATTCAAGCAATACGGTGAAAACGGCACAGGCCAGAAACGCTATTACCTGCACAGTGATGAAGAAGCTGCAGACCATAATGCGCGCCTGAACACTGAGCTGAACCCGGGACAGTTTACTCCGTGGGAAGATATCTCTGCAGGTAGCGACCTGCTGTTCTACGAAGGACTACATGGCGGTGTTGTTACTGAGGAAGCCAATGTTGCAAAATATGTAGACCTGCTGATCGGTGTTGTGCCTATCGTTAACCTCGAATGGATCCAGAAAATCTTTCGCGATAACGCCCAACGCGGCTACAGTGCCGAAGCTATTGTAGATACAATCCTGCGCCGCATGCCGGACTATGTTAACTATATTACACCCCAGTTTTCACGCACTGACATCAACTTCCAGCGCGTACCGACTGTAGACACCTCCAATCCTTTTATTGCACGTGATATCCCTACACCCGATGAAAGCTTTGTGGTTATTCGCTTCCGTGACCCGGCCAAGTACAACGTAGACTTCCCTTATCTGCTTAGCATGATGGAAGGTTCGTTTATGTCTCGCCGTAACACCATCGTAGTGCCTGGCGGCAAGATGGGCTTTGCAATGGAAATTATCCTTGCTCCTGTCATCGAACAGATACTTGAAGAAAAACGCAAGCAATAAGCTTTCGCCAGACCCTGTCAGGGCCGCCAGCTGGCGGCCCTGATCTTTTAGCCTATGTTCTTTTTTCCCTACCGGGTAGACCTTCCACTGGGTCGTATACCATTTGCTACTATCCTGATTGCCATTCTTTGCATTATTGTCTTCGCTAAACAGCTTTCGTCTGCAGACGAAATACAAGATGTTATATATAAGTACTGCGTACAAAATCAACATAACCATGATTTACGCTTAACCTTCTCCAAACTGAAAAGCCGGGATCTGGACAGCTGCGAGACATTATTCCATTACATTCACAAAAGCAAAGACCCGCAAAAAACAATCGAGCAACTCGGGCGCGTTGCCAGGCCCATTCAGGGATTGTCGCGTTACTATAGCCAACACTTTATTACCAGCACTCTGCAAGACAATTACAAACTGATCAGCGACAAGCTTCCTGTCGACCTGACTGAACGACTCGCTTACCATGCAGACAGTTACAATATTATCAACATGTTCACTTCGCAATTTGCGCATGCAGATATTTTTCATTTGGTCGGCAATCTACTGTTCTTTTATGCATTCGCTGCGTCACTTGAAATTGTGCTCGGCAGTTTACGTTTTATAACTCTTGCCGCAGTGATGAGTATCGGGGTCAGCCTTGCATTTTCACTATCCACCCTGAGCCCAGGACCGGAAGCATCAACCATCGGCCTGTCCGGGGTCGTTATGGGGATGATTGGTTTATTCAGCTACCTTATGCCGACTGCCAATATACGTTGCCTGCTGGTTATATTGTTATATTTCCGAACCATCACCATACCGGCATGGTTACTGGCCATCTGGTTTTTTGGTTGGGATTTCTATGAACTTTTTCTTACCGACAGGCAGACCAACGTAAATCTTGTGGCACATGTCAGTGGTGCATTTTTTGGTTATGCATTGGCTGCTATTTTTTTCCGTCACAGAAAAAAAGATATAAGCAAGCACCTTTTGAAAATGAAAAAATAAAGTAGTTTCAATACTGTTCCAATAACAAGCTATCAGTTTCCTTTAGTCTCTTTTGCTATCATTCTGAATTCATTATAGATCTGTATTTATCACCTTACTTTTGTATAAATATTTTGATAAATATCAAAACCACATTTTTATTTATCTGCAATGCTACTTGCAGATTTTTTATCTTGCTTCTATAAATTGAATAAGAGTTCTTTATATTTCTTTTCAATATTTTTAATCAGGTCTAAGATATGGCATTTGACATCGCACCCACAGTTGGTCACTGGTATCAGGATATCAGTGGTAATTCATTCGAGATCGTCGCTTTTGACGTAGCCCATGGATTAATTGAAATCCAGTTTTATGATGGCACCGTTGAAGAGCTTGATCTTGAGTCATGGTATGAACAAATGTTCATCGCAGCCGAACCACCTGAAGACTGGTCAGGTTCACTTGATATCGACAAGCAGGACTACGGTGTCGACCTGGAAGAAGGCACACATTTAATCTGGGAAAATCCACTCGATACTTTTGATGCGTAAGCAAATATAGAATTTATTAATCACAACATTTGAACCACTGGGCAATAAAAAAATTCTATTATAAAAGCCTATTTCCTTACTTTACACGTTAACATCTCAACTATACTTAAACTAAGTTCAGTCCATGAATGATAGAAATTTTTTCGATCAGGAGGCTATCGAGATGAGAAGAAGACTCTATTTTCTGTTACCCAGTGTTAACAATGCACGTACGGCTGTGAACGAGTTGCTACTCGCGCGTGTTGACATCGGACATATCCATGTCATGGCCAGAAATGGCACAGCTATGACAGACTTGCCTGAAGCAAACATTATGCAAAAAAGCGACCTGGTATATGGTTTTGAGCGAGGGCTCCTGATAGGTGGGTTCACTGGTATCATCGCCGGTGTAGTCGCATCCCTTTCACCGACACTCGGCTTAGGTGGTGGCGGTCTTATTCTGGCATGCGCATTGGCAGGCGCCGCAATTGGTGCATGGTCTTCTGGAATGGTTGGAAGCGATGTTATCAACAGTCGAGTAAAACCATTTGAAGGCGCTATCGAAAAGGGGGAGATACTGTTAATGGTTGATATACCAAAAGCTGATGTCGATGAAATTACTGAGATGGTCAAAAAACATCACCCTGAAGCACGCGTAGAAAAGGTTGACCCAACCATACCTGCCTTTCCGTAAACCTGCTCTCCTGTTTGCTACTAGGCATCACTGCTTCAGGCAGTGATGCCTTTACTATCAGCAACACGTATTTGGGATAATCACCTGATACACCTAATTTATTCAGTGTTACTATATACCTAACAACGTCTTCTTTTATTATTCTCCTATGTAAAATATGGGCACTAAGCTTATGTTTTAGCTAGAAATAAATATTCTCTCTTTATTAGTATTTCCATATTTATTCAAATTGTGATACAAAATAAACTGAACTTTGCTCAATAGTAAATTTCTAAATAAATGTAACGGATTGCCGATACAGAGTATAAGGATATACACAAATTTGGAGGTGAAGCATGATAACAGTCTATGACATGACATCAGGCGCACTTCGAAAGGATCTCGAAGCTAGTAGTACGCCAGAGCATACTCAGCCTGAAATGGCTGGACAGGATTTGTCTGGGCCTGAATTGCAACTTCAGGAAATTGAATTTGAAAACAGTGTTTCCGATTCAATGCCATCCCATATGCTTGATATAATAGCTGAAGATTTTTTAGATGCTATGAAATAAACCGGGTAGTTTAATACTGCCAGGATGCGACTCACCACCGGAATTTCAAGGGGGCAAGAATGCTATCCCTCTTGATTTGGCAAAATCACCTTACCGTCTGCTTCCCTGACCTCTACTTTTTTCAGACTCATACCCGCACAAGGGCCTGAAACACAATAGCCATCACTTATTCGAAACAACGCATGATGAGTTGAACATTGGATATGGGTTTTTTCAAGATTCAAAAACCGGTCAGGTACCCAGTCCAACGGAGCACCTGTATGTGGGCAACTGTTCTCGTACACATGAAACTGTTTATTTGCCATTACCACAAACAATTCTTTTTCAAAAAGACCATCCTTGATACGCAGGGTTTTACATTCACCCTCTTTCAACTCAGCAAGATGAAATAAAATTTGTTCCATAAGGGACTACAAACCTTTTATATTAATTGCATCAAAACCCGACTGGCTGCATTTCCTGGCTGCCAGCCTACATGCCAACTCAAGTCTCCTGGTCATGGGTAAACCCTGCAGGCAGCCGTGTATCAAGCCGGCATTGAGAGCATCGCCCGCACCGACAGTGTCTACAACAGTGATATCATTATTGGCACAATTAAAATATTGACGGCCATCTTTATCTACTGCATGTAGACCCTCCTCACCTTGGGCACAATACAGGTCGGCATGAGCATATCGCTCATGCTTTTCGAGCAAGAATTTCTCCGGCGCGTCAAAACCACATGTCTGCATGTACCCTTTTGAGAAAAAAACATGGTCGGCAAATTCCGACAGGGCTTCAATTCCATCCCTGTTCTTTTCTATCTCGAGCGATATCTGTAAGTCCGCTGCTTGCTGCCTGACGGCTTTCATTATCTTGTGAGTTTCTTTGATATTCCGGCCTTCAAAATGCAACCAGTCAAATTTTACGATAGCCTGTATAACAACTTCATCAAACTCCAGTTCTGGTAAGTCCCGGTAATGCACAATCGTTCGGCTTCCTGACCGGCTTGTTATAATGGAAGACACCGGTGTACGACCATCCGACACACGCACGACATGACGCATATCGATACGATGTTGTGACAGGTCTTCCATAATATAAGCAGCATCTCTATCTTCGGCCATGACACCTGCCCAACTGCATTCATGCCCTAGCTGCGCCAGGACTACCAGGCTGTTAGTCGCATTACCACCCCGGCAAACGCGTTGCGAACTGGCGCGTACCTCACTGTCCTCCAGGGGATACGTATCCACAGAATAGATGACATCAAGCACGGCAACGCCCATGGCCAGTATTTTTGACATATCAGCTCTCAAACCCGCTCTTAACCAATAGTGACATAATCAACCAGAAACAGAAGTCCCGGTACACCCATCTTTAGCAAGGCCTTTATCCTGCCTTAAAACAGCTTAAACTATAATAATATTTTTACCATTATTTACATAAACAGGGTAAAACCAGGATTTAATACATAAAAATTTACAAGCACTGGCCGATAAACTACACAGGAACTCAAATTTAAACTATATCGTTTCCATATAAAAACTACTATTGAACTAATTAATATGAATGCAAATATACCACTACAAGAAGAAAATAAGATCACGGTCACCTTCAGGGTAGAACCCGGCTGCCTTGGACCGGCCGGGCAGGATCACATCATCCATTTTTGCAACTTTGTGAAAAAACAATATTCAGGGATTAACACCAATATCATGGACTGTAAAATTGTGCCCAGAGTGGACAAATCGCTACCAGAATTACAATATCAACTAAAAAACAAGTCCCTAGCCCATGATAAAGCCAAGCTGTATCTGGAATGTTTCGATATTGATATTGATACGTTTGAAGAACAATTACAGGAAGACCTGGTTCAACTGATCGACGATTACATGAGCAAGCAATAAATAATCATTAACAAATCAGAATTCCACTAAACCGGGCAAGGTATTCCACAGTACGTACACTATACGCCTTAGTGCAATCCAGTCTGGCAGCGTGGCTGCTATCCCTTAAAAACCCATTCAGCAGTAATGCGCCGTCTAGCGCTCTCTAACCACTCGGAAACCGAGTTGATCGAGAGCCGTGTCTTTGGAATATTTTGTGCGCTTGGTCAGCCTTATATTTTCAGCCGTACTGCGATAGGATCCACCACGGGCAACATGTGAGTCACACGTGCCATTACCCCAGCTGCTACCGTCAACAGGGGCACCATCAAAGCTCTTGTGATAACAGTCTGACACCCACTCCATGACATTGGCGCTCATATCATGCAGACCCAGAGGGCTTGCTTCAAAACGGCCTACAGGCGCCGTGCTGATTCGATCCCACTGACTGCCACAGTTAAAGCAGTTCGCACGCTTCTTGTCTACCTTGGCACCCCACCAGTATTTAGTTTTCGTACCTGCGCGAGCCGCGTATTCCCATTCTGCCTCGGTTGGCAAGCGATACGTATGACCCGTTTCACGAGAAAGCCACCGGGTGTAGGCAGTTGCATCAGACCAGCTGACATTCACAACTGGTCGTTTGCCCCGGCCCCAGCCGTTATCCGATGGCCGTGGCCGACCCGTGGCCGCGGCAAATCTGTCATACTCGGCAAAGCTTACTTCATATTTGGCTATAGAGAATTTTTTAACTGACACTGTATGCTGTGGCCGTTCTTCAAAATGTACCGAGCTTGACGGGCTACCCATTTTGTATACACCTGCAGGAACCCCTACCAACACCGGGCCATGACCACCGGATTTAAGGAAATCACTGAAAACGCGGGTCGGTTTGATTATACCAGCATCCTTTTTAGCAACCACCTTGTCAGCTGACTTGTCATTGGTAAAATTAAATAACGGTTTATTCTGCTTTGCAGATGTTTTCACCTTGCCATCAGGCTTGCTTCCCTGCACCGGTGTTTTTACCGCCTTTGTTTCCACATTATCCGGGCTACTTATTACCTGAGCCGAGCTGACATCCGGTTTATTAGCCATGACAAAATACCAGTACACTCCGCCTGCAGATGCCAATGAAAAGACCAGTGCGACTATTATGACCAGCCAGATATTATTTTTCTGCGGCTGGGTATTTACTCTGCTATCAAACAGGTTTTTATCGATCGTCGGCAGATCAAACAACTCTGAATGATCAAGTTCTGCTCCATTAGTGCGCGAATCATTCTTTTTAGGTGGCGGCTTAGTCTCTGATTCTGTTTTCTTTTCTACAACACTGCCATTGGCTACCGATATTTCCTGTGCCCTAAAGTGCTTATCAAGCTCACCCTGAAGTTTGGCGTTTTCTTTACGCAGACTACTGGATTCCGCATCAACCTCTGTTTTATATTTTTCTAGCTGTCCCTCCATTTCGCTTTTGAGCTTTTCGATCTGCCCCTGAAGATTATTATCCGTGTCTGCCAGATGTTTTTCCATAGACAGGTCCTTTTCGAGCTTCTCAATCGTATTTCGGGCCTCAGACATTCCATGCTGACTGTCTTTTAGCTCCTGCTCGAGATCCTTGATTCGTCCTTTTGAGAACTCCAGCTCTACACTTTGTGCTGCATCATTTTCCTTAACACGCCAGTCTTGTTGCGCCTGCTTTAGCTTTTCCAGTTCTCCTTCCAGCGTTGTTATTGTTAACTGACTCTCCTCCAGTTTGCTTTTATAATTTTCTGCATCACCCTTGTTTTGCTTGAGCTCACTTTCCACTGCGGCAAAAGCTGACTCCGCGTCTGTTCTCAGTGAAGCCTGCTCATCAGCACGCTTACGGGTCTCATCAAGGGTAGATTGCTGATCTTCAATTGTCTTTTCAAGCACATTTATTCTCTCGGAATTTTCATGTGCTACCTGCTCGTATTCCTCTTGGGCCTGTTTCAATGCATCTTCCGCAGCCTGTTTTTCCTTGTCAGCTTCACCGCCCTTATGCTGATATTCATCCATATCAGACTGCATCGACGCAAGCTCCTGCTGCAACTTCGCTACATCCTCTTCTTTTTGCGCATAAACTGCGCGTAATGCCACCAGTTCCTTTCTAAGCTCATCACCGCTATCAGTTTTCTCGTTTGCCAACAGGTCGGCCTGCACAAGACGTTGTTCAGAATCTTCAAGCTGTTTTTTAAGATTATCTACTGTGGCCTGCAGTTCATCACTGGCTGCCTTCTGTATACTCTCTAATTCTGTTTTGCTTGCATTAACTGCCTGCAACTCCTGCTGCAAGGATGTGACCGATTCACTCAAAGAATGACGTTCACTACTCACCTCACCTAGCTGACGCTGTAAATTAGCCACCTGACCATCGCTGCTTTCGCTCGCAGTCTTCAGTTCATCCTGAACTTGGTCGAGCCTGGCAAACAATTCTTTATCCCCTACTTCTTTTTCTTCGCGCAGTCGTAATAACGCTTCATTCAGAGAAACATTTTCCTGCTGTTTGCTACTGACTTCCCCTTCAAGCTGCAACAGTTGCTTGTCAGCACTTTCTTTCTCATCTTTCAGCTGCAACAGTTGCTTGTCAGCACTTTCTTTCTCATCTTTCAGCTGCAACAGTTGCTTGTCAGCATTTTCTTTCTCATCTTTCAGCTGCAACAGTTGCTTGTCAGCATTTTCTTTCTCATCTTTCAACTGCAACAGTTGCTTGTCAGTATTTTCTTTTTCACCTTCAACAGCAACCGTCTTTTGCTGCATCTCACTTACAGTTGAACTCATTTTCTCGCTCAACTGCTCAAGGTTGCCTTCCAGTTCAATGACCTGGTTATTTGATGCATCAACTTCCCTTTCAAGCTGCTCGCGTACCTCTTTCAGATCATCAATCTGTTGTTGGTAATTTTGTATACTACCTTGTGCATGACTGGTTTCACTGGTCAACTTTTCCTGCAACTTCGTTATCTGCGCCTGCAAGTCTTCCTTTTCATTGCTCATCAACTGCTCTTGAGCAGCTGACGATTTCTCATGGTCCGCTTTTTCCTCATCCAGCGCTTTGACCAGATCAAGCTCTTTGTCCTTTGCAGACTCCAGCTCTTTTCTTAATGCAACCGCCTGATTGCGTTCAGCATGCAAATCTTTCTCAAGATCATCTTTCTGTGTACGGCTTTCATCAAGGCTGGATCTCAGGCCCTCAATTTCTGCATTAAGCGCCTTCAGGCTACCATCAGCATTCTTACCCAATGCTTCTTTTTCACGTTGCAGGCTTTCCTGTTGTTCTTGCAGTCGGGCTATTGTTGTATCCAGCTCTGATTTTTGCTGCTTCAGCTCATGACCCGATTTTTCCAGGGCTTCACCCTGAGACATTATTTTCTTCTGTGCCTGCTCCTCTGATTCTTTTAAGCTGACAAGTAATGCTTGCTTGTCCTCAACATCTTTCTGAGTGCTTTCCAATTCGCATTTTAACTTATTCAGCTCTACTTCTTGAGCCTGCACAGCAAGCAATTCCTCTGCCATACCAGCTGACTGCTTTTGTTCTTCATTGACACTTGCCTGCAGCGCCTGCACTTCTTTTTCTTTCTCTACAATGCTCTGCTTGTCTTTTACTGTCTGCTGCTTCAGCTTTTCCAGTTCAACATTCAGTCCCTTCAGGTCTTTTTGCAATTTTTCATTTTCAGATATAAACCGCTTCAGTGCTTCTTCATTTTCCTGATTTGGTTTTACATCCCGGTTCAACTCGATGACATCTGCACTTTCGGGTTCATCTTTTTGACCATATTCTTCCAGGGGCACGGTACTTAAACCACCGGACAATACATGCGCATCAATACCGAACTGCCCCATCAGAAATACAGCACTGGTACTCCTCCTGCCGGTATCGCAGTACACAATGTATGATTTGCTTCTGTCTATCTTTGTAATTTCATTACGAATCGCGGCTAACTGAATATTTATACTTCCATCAAGATGCGCATTGGCAAATTCACCTGGCAAACGAACATCGAGAAACACCGCTCCTTTGTCCACTTGCTTTTTTGCATCACTATAAGAAAGCTGGCTTAATAATGGCGACCTGAGCAACTCGTCAAAATCTTTCTTAGACAGGCGCATCAGTGTACCTTCAGTCAACATAGTCACAGTTGCATTTCGTTTGCTGCCAGAAAGCAGTGACTCTTCACCAAAACTGTCTCCATCGCTGAGTTCAGCCAGCTTTACGGGTCGCGCCTTGGGTGAGGGTTTGCGGCTGACAACACACTTACCGTCCTTGATGATATAATAATAATCACCGTCATCATCCTGGTTGACAATCACATCACCGGGGTTGGCCGGCAACTCCTCCATGCGAATGAATAATTGCTGGAGATTGTTTGCAGGCAGACGTTGCATCAGGTCTGACTGCATCATTCGCGTCATCCAGTCTTCTTCATCATCCGAATCGATCTCGGCAACTTCATAGCCGGCTGACTGCTCCCATGCGAGCATCACGTCTAGTAGACCCGAATCAATACTGATGACCGTACAGCGGGTTTTTGCACGCGCACTCAGCTGCCTGGGTTGTTGTGGTGCAATAGGGTGTTTCGCTTCTTCGGTACCACCCTGAATGGTGAGTTTGATGTCAGAACCGTCGTGCAATGCTATTTCGCCAGACAGGATATAGCAGGTAGCATTGTCTCGCTCGCCTTTTTTAAATAAAAACTTACCGGGTTTTAATTCTAGAATAGTGGCTTTTCTTGCCAACTCCTCAAAATGGGTATTAGACAACCCGTTCAGTGGTATCAGGCTTTTCAGTGATTTCTTGTCAGCCATTTTAGGCACGGCGCTCATAGAGGATTCCTATCCGATCATGATCCTCCCAGGCGCAATCTTTGCCTCAAGAGGAAATAATATTCAGTTGATTTTGTTAATACTCATCGCATCCCTTTGGCCTGCGATGATATGACGATACCTATAAAGGATATAACGGCCAGACATACTAATTAATTTAGTATTCTGATGGAAAACGACAAGCCCGTCACAAAACAGGAAAATTCCTGGAAATTACCCACGAATAACTTGTAACACACAGATTAACAAGGTTTTTATTGTGTGTTTTTTGTTGAAATAATACAGACGTAATGACCGCTGTCGGGAATAGCTGCAGGATAGAAATGATGAGGTCTTGATTAAATAAGCTTTTGACAACTAATAAAAAAACCCGCATTGAGCGGGTTTTTTTGAGCCAGAATACAATTTACTTGATTTTGGCTTCTTTATACATCACATGCTTGCGAACAACGGGGTCGTATTTCTTGATCTCCATCTTGTCTGGCATGGTACGTTTATTCTTGGTCGTTGTATAAAAATGACCGGTATCTGCACTGGAAACCAGTTTAATCTTGTCACGCATGATTCAGCTCCTTATACCTTTTCGCCGCGGGCTCTGATATCCGTCAGCACAGCATCAATACCCAGTTTATCAATAATGCGCATCCCCTTGGAGGAAAGGCGTAAGCGTACGAAACGATTCTCACTTTCTACCCAAAAACGATGGGTGTGAAGATTAGGCAGAAAACGCCTTCTGGTTCTGTTTTTAGCATGGGAAACATTGTTTCCTGCCATAGGACGCTTACCTGTTACCTGACATACTTTGGACATTACTCTTCTCCGAAACTAATTCCACCCAACTCAGGATGAAGGCGGAGAATTTTATAGATTTCGGGCGAGAAATACAAGCAAAATACCTGGAAAAACGGGCAAAATAACCTGGCTCTGTGTATTTATTACCGATTTAGGCAGGTTATCTCAATATTTATATTTAAAAACAAATGGTTACAAATTAATCCAGCAGCCCCCTCTCGGCCAGGGAAACCGATTCACCATCACCGATAACAAAATGATCCAGCAAGCGGACATCCACCATCGACAATGCTGTTTTCAGGTGTTTTGTAATCGAGATATCGGCCTGACTAGGTTCGGATACACCGGAAGGGTGATTATGCGCGAGGATAACGGCCGCAGCGTTGTGTTTGAGGGCCTTTTTTACCACTTCACGCGGATGTACCGTGGCGCTGTTTATTGTCCCCTGGAATAACTCCTCGAACTCCAGCACCCTGTGGCGATTATCGAGAAACAGGCAGGAAAACACTTCATGTTCATAGCCTCGAAGCTCACTACTCAGGTAATCACGGGTCTGCTGTGTATTTTCCAATGCCGCACCGCGCTGTAATGTCTCTCGAAGATGACGTCGCGACATCTCCAGGATGGCCTGCAACTGTGTGTACTTGGCCAGCCCCAACCCCGGGGCCTCACAGAATTGATTGTAGTCGGCCTCCAGCAACGAACGCAGGCCTCCGTAATCCGTAATCAGATCGCGCGCCAGGTCAACGGCGGTTTTACCGGCGATGCCGGTACGCAGGAATATGGCCAGCAATTCGGCATCCGAAAGTGCCGATGCGCCCTTTTCAAGTAATTTTTCCCTTGGCCGTTCTGCCACCGGCCAGTCACTGATCGCCATACACCCTCCTTAGTATGCAGCTTGTTACACTGGATTGTATCCGCATCCAGCGTGGGATGATACACTTTAGTTTGTGAATACTTTATATAACAAACATATCTTGCTAGGTATAACCGGCAGCATTGCGGCCTATAAAAGTGCCGAGCTGACCCGGCGTCTGAAAGAACTCGGGGCCGAGGTAAGGGTGGCCATGACAGCGGCCGCCACTGAATTTATCACCCCCCTGACATTACAGGCATTATCAGGACGACCTGTGCACACGAACTTGCTTGATGCAAGTGCAGAGGCCGCCATGGGTCACATTGAGCTGGCCCGCTGGGCAGACATGATACTGATTGCTCCGGCGAGCGCAGATTTTCTGGCCCGATTACGCATGGGCCGAGCTGATGACCTGCTCAGTGCTATTTGCCTGGCCAGCAACAGCCCCGTTGCCGTTGCCCCGGCCATGAATCAGGGTATGTGGGCAAACCAGGCAACACGTGAAAATGTAGCCACGTTACAGGATCGTGGCATCCACTTCATGGGGCCTGAGCAAGGCTCACAAGCCTGTGGCGAAACAGGGCCCGGGCGCATGATGGAGCCGGAACAGATAATCCAGGCAAGCTCAAGACTCTTCAGCAGCGGCGCGCTGTGTGGAAAACAGCTAGTTATCACGGCAGGCCCGACGCGCGAGGCCATCGACCCGGTACGTTATATCAGCAACCGCAGTTCGGGCAAAATGGGCTTCAGCATCGCCCAGGCGGCCGTTGCTGCCGGCGCCAGAGTGACCCTGGTCAGCGGCCCAAGCACCCTTGAGACACCCGCACAGGTCACTCGCATCGATGTGGAATCAGCCAGTCAGATGCACCAGGCAGTCATGGACAGCATGCCGGACTGTGACATTTTTATCGCCACTGCCGCCGTCGCCGATTACAGGCCCGGACTGCAGGCGGTGAACAAGATAAAAAAGCAACAGGATGAAATGCAAATCAACCTCGTGAAGACACCTGATATTCTGGCAGCAGTAGCAAACTTGCCAGCGCCGCCTTTCACGGTAGGCTTTGCTGCGGAAACAGAAAATTTACTTGAATATGCGCGCCTCAAATTGCAGCATAAAAAACTGGACCTGGTTGTAGCCAACCAGGTTGGTGCCGATAAGGGTTTTGATCAGGACAACAACGAACTGGACATCCTTTGGCAACAAGGCCAATGCCATCTGGGCCTGGACAGCAAAACGACACTGGCCAGAAAATTGATAACAATAATAGCTGAGAGAATGAATGCAATCGATACAACTGAAAATACTGGACTCAAGACTCGGTAACGATATTCCACTGCCTGACTATGCTACCGACGGTTCTGCCGGCATGGATCTACGTGCCTGCCTGGACGGTCCGCTGACGATCAAACCCGGCGAAACACAACTTATCCCGACTGGCATTTCTATTTATATAGAAGACGCTTCCTTGTGCGCCATGTTATTACCACGCTCCGGCCTGGGTCACAAACACGGTATTGTACTGGGTAACCTGGTTGGCCTGATTGACTCTGATTATCAGGGTCAACTATTCGTCTCGTGCTGGAATCGTGGCACTGAAACCTTCACTGTGGAAATAGGCGAACGCATAGCACAGATGGTTATCGTACCCGTAGTACGCGCGCATTTTGAAGTGGTTGATGAGTTCACTGAATCACAACGTGGCACAGGTGGATTTGGACATACCGGGCGCAACTGATGCTGAAACCCCGCTCTCTGTAAATTATGTTTAACAAAACAGGCCAGAACTAGGTTTTTAAACAGAGAATGATAGACTAGACCTTATTATCAGGATTTTTTAAAAGAGAAGAATAATGAAGCTAGGACTAAAACTAAGCAAAAACGATAAAAAAAATAAAAAAATTGCTCGCGGAGGCATCAAGCCCAAAGCACCCAGCACCAGCCTGGAGGCCAGCTACCTGACCCTGTTTATATCCATCACATTGCTGCTATTCATTGGCGCATTCTTCATGTTTCAATACCTGCAAGGCGGTCTGGCAGATAATTTAGGCAAAAATCAGCAATCGCTGGTCAAGAGCTATAGCCAGCAACTTGAACAGTCCATGAACCATTATGTAGCTGTCATGGATCTGAGTGTCAAAGAACCTGAATTAATCAGCGCACTGCGGCAAAACAATGAACTGGAGTTAAATAAACGCGAATCCTTGCTGGCCTACATGTTTCCGTCTGCGCTACGAATCAAGATCCTGCCACCGGATTTCGATGAACCTGACAACAGCATGAACCCACCGATCAGTTACGCCTGTCTGGACCTGATCCACAAGGCAGTCAGCGGCAAAAAGTCTACCGTTGAAACTCACTTGCTGGGCAAGTCCAACCAGCATATTGACATAGCCAGGAGCATCAATGACCACAATGGCCAGCCCCTGGGGACACTGCTGGTAACACTTCCAGTACAGGCCATTAAACAGGCATTGAATAAAACCAGCGCCAATGGCGGCCTGCTGGAATTACAGCAAACCGTCAAGGGCAAAACCATTGTCGTTGCACGCAGGGGGGATGCCTCCACGAAACAAGGCGAACCCAGCGTTCAGATTCCCGTCAATAACACCCTGTGGAAACTGGCTTACTGGTCCGATAGCGAGGTCAGCCTGGAAGGCAATAACGCATTGCTCTACTGGGGTGTAGTATTGGCAATATGGTTGACCTTTACCCTGATGCTGTTTCTTCAGTATCGACGAGTATACAAGGCGATGCTCAATGATCAGGTGATGATCATCAAGCTTGTGCGCGATATCCAGCATGGTGAAATCAGCCAGGCGTATCCGATTGCTCTTAAAAACTGCCTCGGTGCGATGGAACAATTACGCATGATTGCCGGCGACATGACCGGCTTACGTACCAGGGGCAAGATGCCATCAAAAACTATGGCCAGTGAAAAAGCACCATCAGATGACATTGTCGGTGTTGGCTTCCCTGACTCAGGCGATGCACTGGAAGTGCATGAAATCGACGAACAGGAAGTCAGGAATGCGACTGCCCAGTCTGCTGTCTCTCCATCAATTTTTCGCGCCTATGATATCCGTGGCATCACCACGAGCACACTAACAGCCGATGTGGTACAAAAAATCGGTCAATCACTGGGTAGTGAAGCACAGGAACGAGGGCAACATAAAATTGTTGTCGCGCGCGACGGCCGCCTGTCCGGGCCGGAACTGGGCCAGTCACTCATCCGCGGGCTGCAACAAAGCGGACGCGAAGTCATTGATATTGGCCGGGCGCCAACACCGGTACTGTATTTTGCAGGGCACTACCTGGGGAATGGCTCGGGGGTCATGCTGACGGGAAGCCACAACCCACCAGAATACAATGGCCTGAAAATGATGCTGCGTGGTGAAACGCTGCATAATGAGAGCATCACACAACTAAAAACACGTATTGACAATAACAACCTGGTCAGCGGTGAAGGCAGCGTACAATCTGTCGATGTTGTACCCAGTTATATCGAACGCGTCACGAGTGATGTCCGACTCGAAAAACCCCTTAAGGTCATTGTCGACTGTGGTAATGGTGTTGCTGGCGAGATTGCGCCACAGCTATACCGCTCACTGGGTTGCGAAGTAGTCGAAATGTTTTGTGACGTTGACGGCAACTTCCCAAACCATCACCCGGACCCAAGTAAACCTGAAAACCTTGTTCCGCTCACACGCGCGGTCGTAGAGCAGGGAGCTGATATTGGCCTTGCATTTGATGGTGACGGTGACCGACTTGGCGTCATCGATTCGGCCGGTAAAATTATCTGGCCTGACCGCTACCTGATGTTAATGGCCATGGACGTACTCACTCGACAGCCAGGCGCCCAGATTATTTACGATGTTAAATGCAGCAGCCACCTGGAGAAAGTCATTGCCGAAAACGGCGGCCAGCCACTCATGTGGAAAACAGGTCACTCCTTCATCAAGGCAAAAATGCAGGAGACCGGCGCGCAACTCGCTGGCGAAATGAGCGGCCATATTTTCTTCAAGGAACGCTGGATGGGTTTTGATGACGCCCTGTACGCCGGGGCCAGACTACTGGAAATACTGTCTTCTGAAAGCAGCTCCAGCAGTGATGTCTTTGCCACACTACCGGAAAGCGTTAGCACACCTGAATTGAATATTGCCTTGCAAGAAGGCGAACACTTTGCACTCATGCAGAAACTGAAAACCAACGCCAACTTCCCGGGGGCAAGATTAATCGACATCGATGGACTCAGAGTGGAATTCGAAGATGGCTGGGGGCTGGTACGTGCTTCCAACACCACGCCATCCCTGGTATTGCGTTTTGAGGCCGAAAATGCGGCGGCCCTTGGCCGTATACAGGATCATTTCCGCACACAAATGCTGACCATCAACCCCGACCTGGATTTGCCATTCTGATATTTTTTCCGGGCTACGTTTTTTAGCCCGGATAGTCATAATGCCATCATACGCTTCAACTGCACGGTAATTTGCTGCCCGGGGTATAATTAAAAAATACTTTGCGACCCCGGTGATCTTGGCGTACCCTGCGTTTATAATATCCGGATATTTGAACTGTGATAGATAATAACACCAACACCCAATAAAGATTAGATTTTGCCATGTCATTAAAACAGCAAGAAGCTCTGAATTTCGCCAAGGTGCTGACCGAGGCACTGCCCTATATACAACGATTCAGCGGTAAAACCGTTGTCATCAAGTATGGCGGCAACGCCATGGTTGATGACACATTGAAAAACGGTTTTGCGCGTGACATTACCCTGATGAAACTTGTCGGCATCAACCCCGTGGTTGTGCATGGTGGCGGGCCTCAAATCGGAAGCCTGCTAAAACGTGTCGGCAAGGAAACCGAATTCATCAATGGCATGCGTGTTACCGATAGCGAAACCATGGATATCGTCGAGATGGTGCTCGGCGGACTGGTCAACAAGGAAATTGTTAACCTTATTCATCAACATGATGGTAATGCCGTAGGCCTGACCGGTAAAGACGGTGACCTGATTCGCGCACGAAAAATGCTCATGAAACGCAATGCAGATGAATTAAATGTCCCTGAGATCATTGATCTTGGGCATGTTGGCGAAGTCGAAAGTATCGACCCAGCAGTTGTAAATATGCTAACCGATGGTGACTTTATCCCTGTTATTGCTCCGATAGGCGTTGGTGAGGACGGTTTTTCCTACAATATTAATGCTGATCTGGTGGCAGGTAAAATGGCCGAGGTTATGTCGGCTGAAAAACTCATTCTACTGACCAATACAGCGGGACTGCTGGACAAGGAAGGTAAGCTGCTAACCGGCCTCACTGCACAGGAAGTACAGTCATTGATCGATGATGGTACCATTCATGGCGGCATGCTACCCAAGATACGCTGTGCACTGGATGCGGTGACAAGCGGGGTCAAAACCTCTCATATAATAGATGGCAGAGTCGAGCATGCCGTGCTGCTCGAACTCTTTACCGATGAGGGTGTCGGCACCCTGATCAAGGGTTAGTATTATTCGGTAAGGAATTTATAGCGCTTCACAAAACGGTCAAATTCGGCAGTAATCAGTTGCTGCTCACGCTCTCTTCTTTCGATGTAATTATTGGTTCTGATAATACGCGACTTGGCATCCGTGATTTCATTGATCAGTTTTTTTGGAATTGGCCTGGAGCTTCTTTCATAATCGGCGGCCGATTGGCGCAATTCAGACAACCGGGACTTTTGCTGTTTCAGGGTACTGCTGGCGATCTCGACAGCATTTCTGATCGTAGCTATCTTTTCATCACGGGCCGCATTTATTTCAGAGACACTCTGATAGGTCAACAGTAACATACGATCACGTTCCTTGACCTGCTGGGCCTTCCTGTCTTCTTCAGCCTTGATCTTTTCCAGCCGGCGTTGTTCTTTCAGCTCTTCAACAGTCTTGGTACGTTCAATGGTGTCCAGAGTGCGGCCACTTTTATCCAGTATTTTCCGTTCATGTTTTGCCTCTTCCGGCGGCACCTGGTCGCTGAAATGAACCACCCCCTTGGAGTCAACCCATCGGTACGTACCCGCCTGTACTGAAACCATGATAACGCTCAGAAAAATGAGCACAAAAAGCGAACGTGCTTGCGACAAACTCAACCTCTGCAATAAAAATCTGTACATGTTATAAACGTAACCTGACCCAACTCATAAGACACCAATAAGCACCCAACAATTCATTATTACTGGAATGGATCTCTATTCTCAAGCCATATTATTCGTTGTTTCTCTGGTAGCCAACATTTTCTCGGCCTTTTCAGGAGGCGGTGCCGGCCTGATACAGCTTCCAGCTCTGATTTTCCTTGGCTTGCCATTCAGTATCGCGCTGGCAACCCACAAAATTGCTAGTGTCGCCCTAGGTATCGGCGCGACCCTGCGCCACCTTAAGGAAAATACGATCGATCGCCACTTTACCCTGTTTATACTTGCTACCGGCCTGCCTGGTGTTATCACGGGTGCCAGCCTGATACTACAGGTACCCGACAGGACAGCCAGGGCAGCGCTCGGTGTACTGATGCTAGGCCTTGGCATTTATTCAATTATAAACAAAGATTTAGGCCAAGAGCATCGCCCCAAAAACCGCTCTCCTCGGGGTTATCTTATTGGTGGCATAGTCCTATTCCTGCTCGGCATACTGAATGGCTCGCTCACATCAGGCACCGGCCTTTTTGTCACACTCTGGCAGGTAAAATGGTTCGGCCTGGACTATAAACGGGCCGTTGCCTATACCCTGATCCTGGTTGGTCTGTTCTGGAACGGCACCGGTGCCCTGACACTGGGCATATTGAGCCAAATCCAGTGGAACTGGCTACCGGCACTCCTGCTCGGTTCACTACTGGGTGGCTATATTGGTGCCCATTTGTCGATTATTAAAGGGAACCGGATGATCAAACATGTGTTTGAAATTGTTACTATATTGATGGGAATTAAGTTAATAACAGGTTAAAGATACAAGTTAAAAGATAAAAGAGTAGCGTGACTGGCAGTCGCACTTCAATTAAAGGCGTCCCCGTTCACTCAAGCACGTTCCCCTTTGTATCTTTAATCTTTTTACCTGCTCTCAACTCCGTATTCATCGCGATATGCCTGTATCGATTCCAATGCCTGCTGCTGATCTGGCATCTCTTCAAGAAATTCAACCAGATCAGACAGGTTCACGATGTTGGCAACCGACACTGCAAAATGCTGTTCCACTTCCTGGATCGCGGACAGCTCTGCCTTGCCTTTTTCCTGCCTGTCCAGTGAAATTACCACGCCGGCAAGATCGGCATGCGCGGCATCCAGTATGTCAACAGACTCGCGGATGGCTGTGCCGGCAGTAATAACATCATCAATGACCAGCACCTTGCCCTGGAGTTCGGCGCCTACAATATTACCACCCTCACCATGATCCTTGGCTTCCTTGCGGTTAAAGGCATACGGGACGTCAAGATCATGCTCATCGGCCAGCGCGATAGCGGCACTGGCCGCCAGTGGTATGCCTTTGTAGGCCGGACCAAAAATCATATCAAACTCGATACCGGAAGAGACAATCGCCTCGGCATAATAACGACCCAGGCGCGCCAGGCTGCTGCCTGTATTAAACAGGCCGCTGTTAAAAAAGTAAGGGCTGATGCGACCGGATTTCAGGGTAAACTCACCAAAACGCAAGACACCTATCTCGATGGCAAATTGAAGAAAGTTGCGTTTGTAGTCCTGCATGTGTTTTACCTCTGACCTGATTATATGCGACGACAATATATTAGAGGCAGGGGAAAGATACAAGGGTAAAGCTGCAATCCATCGCAACCCGGGTTACCCTGGCCCTGGTTTTACTAATCATAATCCTCATTCAATGACTTCAAAAACGCGACCAATGGCTCAATATGACCTGTCGTGATATTAACGCCCCCCAGCTGAGGGTCACCGTTACGAAGCCTGCCTTCCCTGCTCATTGCAGCACTCGTGATATACAAGCTGACAGCCTGACTGAGCTTGTCAAACTGACCGGTATGCATATAGGGTGCGGAATGACCCAGATCGCGCAATACAGGCGTCTTGAATGATGCGATCGCTGCAGTTAGCAAGTTGTCCGTTGTACAACTTCCACGGAAAGATTTATTGACCTGCTCACACAACATTGACTGCAGTTTTTGTTGCGGTGCAGGCATATCCGGGTTGGCAAATATGTTCCACAAGCCAAGGTCAACATGACCCGACCGTTGCCTGGAAACCTTACTTCTGAATCTTGAACTTGCCTGCGGGTGTTTATCGGTCGCTGGCAAATAGGCATCATGCCTCTGTGTGCGTTTTTGCAACCCGGGAATATCAAGCTTGCTAAAGGCCTCCGCACCGTGAGTGTTATCATAGTTTTGCTGAGTCAGCCCCGTATTATGAAACCCGTAATCAGAAAAATGAGGTGCACTATGGCAGCTGACACAATTGCCTCCGTGCTGTTTGCTACTGCCCCGACTAAAAAACAATTTCATACCTTGCAGTTCTTTTTCTGCAAATACAAACGGCTGATTGTGTGTTTCAAATTTACCGTCCTGTGCATTCACATAGCGGGGCGCTTCAAGCTTGTTGACCAGACCAAGCAAGCGCTGGCCATATGCCTCAGGGGATTCGTCAACCGCCGGTTTGCGCGGCAGTTTGTTTTTTATCAGAAACACATCATAAGGACTGCCAACATAGCGCCCCTGATCGTCCCTGGCGAATCCGAGGTCTGTCACATAAACTGCAATAAGCTTGCTTACTGCATCGACCAGCTGTCTGTCACTGGCCTGTTTTACATCAACACGGTATTCGACTGGCAGACGAAAATCCGGCTTAATCGATTTATCCGAACCCGTGAGAATGGTTTTATAACTGCCGCCAAACTCTTGTGCCAGCTCTCCCTGGCCATCATCACTACGTATTACCTGGGCAATATGTTTAATCGCTTTTTGTGTTTCATGAGGTAGCCAGCCATAGTTTCGTCCTGTCAGCGTAGCAAAAACCAGGTCGGCCATACTGTTAAATTCACCATCGAAGTGAAACACAACATGCTCATCTGCCGGTATCGAGATATTCACCAGCGACATACTGTTGCGCCCTGCCTTGGCCAGGCCATCACCTCGATCAGGTATTGGACTTTGACGGGCATAATCGGCGTAGGTACGCATACCTGCAGTGGCCTGATCAGCAAATTCGTCGACCATATGGCAAGCACGACAATTCATGCTTTTACCTGTAAATGGTCCCTTCAGGGAGCCGTCTGTGGTCATGGTTTTTTCCATTACCGGGTCAGCCTTGCCAGGGCTGGCAAAATACGCCTGTGCAAACCGGGTTTCCAGAAACAACCGTTCACCTATAACGATCTGCGCAGGATCATCTATTTCCTCTTGTGCAAAGACTACGGACACGAAACACAGGGTCGTAACCAGTACTAGTGAATTTTTCATCAATCTTAACCACGCCCTCAACAGGGTATAAACTTTAAGTGGTGCAAATGATAATGATTATCATTACTGATTTCAACCTGTATTGATAAATTTATCAGCATGACCGTGACTGATCATGACAGATACGTTTCAACCCAATCCATAATACCGGCACTTTACTCTTTTAACTTTCCCCTTTAACCTGCGCTAATGAAAATTATCAGCGCAAACCTCAACGGCATCAGGGCCGCAGCCAAAAAGGGCTTTTTCGACTGGATGAAACGGCAAAAGGCCGATGTCATCTGTATTCAGGAAACCAAGGCACAGGAAGACCAGCTAACCGACCCGGTATTCCACCCCAAGGGATACCATGTGTACTTCTTTGATGCCGAAAAAAAAGGTTACAGTGGCACCGCCATCTATTCACGCCACCAACCCGATAACGTCCATATGGGACTGGGATGGGATCATTGCGACACCGAGGGGCGTTATATTCAGGCCGACTTTGGTGACCTGAGCGTTGCTTCCCTCTACCTGCCTTCCGGTTCATCAAGCGATGAACGACACCGGAACAAACTCGATTTCATGCGCCGTTTTGCAGATGAATTAAGGCGTATGCGTAAACTCAAGCGCGAATTTGTGATCTGTGGTGATTACAATACCGTACACAAGGAAATCGACATCAGAAACTGGAAGAGCAATCAGAAAAATTCCGGCTGTACGCCAGAAGAACATGCCTGGGTCGATGAGGTGCTCGATGACATCGGGTTTGTCGATGCCTTCCGTGTCGTTAACCAGAAGCCGGACCAGTATACCTGGTGGTCAAACCGTGGACAGGCCTGGGCGAATAATGTGGGTTGGCGGATAGATTACCAACTGGTCACGCCTGGCCTGAAAGACAAGGTTTTGAAGACGTCCATTTACAAGAACAAGCGGTTTTCGGATCATTCGCCGTTGATCATGGAATATGATTATAAGATTTAGCGATCGGCTGACAGCTACCTGCAAGGAAGGCTGGATAAGTTTCCTGTTGTTTTGATGAGTTATTTGGTCCAAAGGGCCGGGACGAGCCCCGGCCCTTTAAAATAAAAAACTTATGAAGGCAACAGGAAACTTACCCAAACATAAAAGCAAGCCCAATCGCGGCCATGAGGCCGCTCCTACAAAATCATTGAAGGCATGGGATGTTTGCCGCTCTTACATTAATCCATAAGTAAGGTCTATTAGCTGATTCTACAAAACCAATACAACGCACATAAAAAAAGCCGCCTTAAAGGCGGCTTTTTTAGCGTCAAAAACAGTTACGCTGGTTTCATGCTATAAGTACGCAGACTTTTTGCGTAATCCTGCAAAACCTTGATGCCGGTTTCCTCAGCCTGGGCACACCAGTCTTTCAATGCCTGCACCAGCGTATCATGACTGCTGGCCGCACGGTCCCACACTTCCTGCAACTGAACACGAAATTTGTAGATCGTGGCCAGTTCATCATTAGAACTCAGCACTTCTTTCAGTTCTGTTTTAGAGGCTTCATCCATTTGTGTCTGTTCACGAACGAGCAATGAACGCGCCTTACGCAGTGCCTTCTTGCAGGTACCGTCTTCACAACTTTGCTGACTCAGTACAGGTAATGTCACCTGTTTTGCATAATTTGCCATCACATGCAGGCGGTTAGCAAACACAGCCTTGATGGTTTCAAGGTCGATCGTCTCCTTACTGGAATCAATATGTGGTTTGGGCGCGACTTTCTTCACTTTCACCAAACCCAGCGCGGACAGTATCTTGATGTACATCCAGCCAATATCAAATTCCCATTTTTTCATAGAGAATTTCGCAGAACTCGGGAACGCATGATGATTATTGTGCAACTCTTCGCCACCGATCCAGAATGCAATAGGCCAAAGGTTGGTTGCCGCGTCCTGTGTTTCATAGTTACGGTAACCCCAATAGTGACCGAGGCCATTGATTACACCGGCAGCATGAAATGGAATCCAGATCATCTGAACTGCCCAGACAGCGATACCCACCACACCAAACAGCATGATATTAAGTGCCATGTTCAACCAGATACCGCCTTGCTTGAAACGGCTATAGACATTATTTTCGACCCAGTCATCCGGTGTACCATGACCGAAGTCATTCAATGTTTCCTGTTTTTTAGCTTCGTCTTTATATAACGACACGCCATCCCACAGTACCTTGTTGATGCCTTCAACAATAGGGCTGTGCGGATCATCTTCAGTCTCGCACTTGGCATGATGTTTACGGTGAATGGCAACCCATTCCTTGGTTAACATACCTGTGCTCATCCATAACCATAAACGGCAAATATGCGCCAGCGCCGGATGCATATCCAGGCCACGATGGGCCTGATGACGATGCAGGTATATGGTGACACATGCTATGGTCAGCTGTACCAGCACTAGGACAACCAATATCAGCTGCCCTGTACTCAGATCAAGTAAACCCTGATCCAAGAATGTAAGAATTTGGTCTAACATAAGATATTACTCTCTTAAAAAAAATCGTATAAAAATTCATCTACATGATGAATACGTGTTATGGACATATCTAGTTGCCGACTATAGAGTAAATGCACTACCCTTGTCCAGCTTCTGTTTCGCCATAATCGGGCAACTTTGCTTACAAATCAAATACTTCCAGACTATCCACTATTTATTTGATATTTATCAATATGTAGGCTGATAGGTCTCAATTCAAGCCCTCGTTAACACAAGATTGCCTGTCGGGTCCTTGTGGCAGTGCCAGTGTGGCGCCACATAGGTCGTTGCCACCTCTTCCAGTACCAGCAGAGGCCCCTCCAGAACCTGACCGCATACCATGCTGTCACGACTAATCCAGTCTGTCTGCAGATAGCCATCCAGGTCATCCATGACAGGCTGCGCAGTGGGGCGGTCCGACAGGCTGATATCCACAATAGGGCCGGTCACCGAGACCCGGATATTAACCAGCTCTACCGGTTCATCCAGATCATGTCCGTAGGTCAACTTGTGCAGACGATGGAAGCGGTGCCTGCTGACCGAAAAATCCCGGTTCGCCCCATCTGCATCCTCCAACTCATAGGGGATATTCAGGTAATATGACTGCCCACGGTAACGGCAATCCATTGAGCATTTGACATCTATATCGGCCGTATCCAGGCCATCCTGAAGTAACTCAGTCACAGCCCTGTCTATCAAATCCTGGTAAAAAACCTTTATTTTTTCAGGTGTTATCGTATCCAGCAACTGTATCAGTGTCCGCGAATGCTGGCGACCGGGCGGCGTCACCAACATGCCCAAAGCGGAGAATACCCCACCCAAGACAGGCACGATGGCCTGGTGCATTTGCAGGGCATCCGCCAGTGCGCACACATGCAGACCACCTGCACCGCCAAAGGACATCAGTGTGTAATCGCGTGGGTCGATGCCACGCTGCAAGGAAATCACCCGCAGGGCACGCGCCATGTGCTCATTAGCTACCCGTATTATACCTTCGGCGGCCTGCTCAACGGTGCAGGCCAGCGCCTCGGCAATTGTTTTCATGGATTGGTGAGCGGACTGGCTATCAAGCTGCATACGGCCACCCAGGAAGGCGTTGGCCTTGATGCGTCCGAGCACGAGATTGGCATCGGTCACCGTGGCCTGCGTACCGCCCTGCCCATAGCAGGCAGGCCCGGGTGCTGCACCTGCCGATTGCGGGCCGACATGCAGCAAGCCGCCGGAATCTACATAGGCCAATGAACCTCCACCGGCACCGATGGTGTGCATATCCACCATGGGAACAGCAACCGGGTAACCGGCCACATGGCCTTCGGATGTCAGGCGTATCTCACCATCAATCAGCGCAACGTCGGACGAAGTACCTCCCATGTCAAAAGTCATGAGCTTGTCGCAGGCAAGCTGTTTACCAATAAATTGTGCCGCCTTAAGACCGCCAGCAGGCCCGGACAACAACATATTGACTGCCAGCTGGCTGGCCTGTCCGGCGCTGATGGTACTGGCTGAGCTTTGCATCACGGCCACCCTTGCAGGGCTCACAGCCTGTTGCAATCTTTGCAGGTATCCCTCGACCAATGGACCGACCCAGGCATTGAGCCAGGTTGCCATACCGCGCTCATATTCCTTGTATTCGGGCAACACGCGCGATGAACAGGAGACAAACAAATCGTCTGGCAGCGCAGCCGCGATACGTTGTTCCAGTTGTGGTTGCAAATAGGAAAATAAAAGATTGATTGCGACTGCCTGCGGTTTTATCTGCCTTATTTGTCTGACCAGTTCTTGCAGATCGGCATCCTCAAGTGCCTCTACCAGCTCGCCCTCATGCGACAACCTTCCACCTGTTTCAAGACAATGCTCAGCAATGACCGGCGGCGGCACGTGCTCGGGCCGGAGATCATATAATTGCCTGCGCGCCTGCCTGCCAATCGTCAACATATCCTTGAAACCGCGGTTGGTCACGAAAACGGTTTTTACGCCCTTGCCCTGTAATACGGCGTTGGTTGCAACCGTTGAGCCATGGATAATCATCAGGGTTTCAAGCGGTACGTCCAGCTCTGTTATTCCCTGAAGAATGGCCTGCTCGGGTGCATCGGGAGTCGATAATACCTTGTGGATCCGTAACTGCCCGCCCGCATAATAAACGAAATCAGTAAAGGTACCGCCGGTATCAACACCCAGCAGTGATAACGCAGTTACGTCCGGATCGTTTGGCTTCATACAATGCCTTGTCAGCTCTCTCTATCAGGTCTTCTGCACTGTCGTCTGCATGACCACATGCCAGGCCCTGGCTCAGGGTAATGTGAACAGCTTGCCCGTCCGCATTTATCGGGGTTGAGCCTACATGAGAACGGATACGCTCTGCAATCATTTGCGCCTGGTTAAGGCTCTTGTTCTTTAGCAGGATAATAAACTCCTCACCACCATAACGACCGACGATATCAATATCACGTAGTGACTTCCGGATACGCCCGGCGGCATCCTTGAGAACAAAATCGCCCGTGAGATGACCATGCTCGTCATTGACATTCTTGAAAAAATCCAGGTCTGCCATGATCAGGTGCACGTTCCCGCGGTGGTCATGCAGCTCCATCAGGTCCCGGACCAGCCGCGCCTTGACTGTGTCCCTGGTTGGCAGACCAGTTAATGAATCTGTGCTGGCCTTCTGAACCAGTTGCAAATGCTCGCTTTCCATATCCTTGAGTGATGCTTCCAGTTCATTGACCTGTGAATGATGGTAGGCAGTGATAGCCAGAGACATATCCAGATTGGAAACCTTTAACACGTACTTGATCAGGTTGCTGCGCTCATCATTGTCTTTACAAATACCACAGACTGAATCGATCATTATTTCCTGTAGCGTTCGGTAGGCCGTCTGATACAGACTCAATGGCACACCGACCCGGGAATGGATCCAGCCTATCCTCAACCTGTCTTCAAAATACTCCCGCGACCTGAAATCCAGCCCCAGGGTATCAATGTAATGCGACTGCGTCTGTTTGAGTGCAGACAGGTCATAATTGCCCTGTGTGATGATCTGATTAAACTGTTGTTTAGCATTCATCTGCCGGTAAAACAGATCAATAATCTGTTTACTTGATATTGTGAGGATCTTGTTCTGAAACAGGCGGGCAAGGGATACTTCCGCCTCCCCCATGTCCATGAGTTGCAAGCGCGTCTTGATTGCACTCTCGTCAAAGCCAAAAGCCTCACAACAAGTGAATTGTGAATCCATTAACGAACCATTCTCCCGCCAGTTTTGCTAATATCCTAACAACTAAATTATTTGAAAGCAGTACAAGTCATGCCCGAGTTACCTGAAGTTGAAACCACCCGGCGTGGTATTGAGCCACATATGCTGGAGCAGACCATTACAAAAATTATAGTACGCGACAGGCGTCTACGATGGCCGGTAAGCAGAAAACTGGACACAGAAGCCAAAGGCTGCCGCGTGCTATCGGTACAGAGGCGCTCAAAATACCTGCTGATCAATACCGACAATGGTAGCATCATCGTCCATCTCGGTATGTCCGGCAGCCTGCGGGTACTGCCACAGGATACCCCTGCGGAAAAACACGATCACATCGACATGGTACTGGGTAACGGCCTGTGTGTACGCTTTCGTGACCCTCGACGTTTCGGTTCGTTTTTCTGGACACGCAACAATCCGCTGCAGCATAAACGCCTGCTGGATCTGGGCCCTGAACCGCTTTCCAGTGAATTTTCCAGCCAATACCTGTTCGGTCAGTCTCGTGGCAGGAAACAGAACATCAAAGCATTCATCATGAATAGCAAAATCGTTGTCGGTGTCGGTAATATCTACGCCTGCGAGTCGCTATTTCTGGCCGGAATTCACCCGGGCACAATAACCGCCAGGATATCCAGGGCGCGCCTGGAAAAACTGGTTCACTCAATCAAGAAGGTGCTGCGCAAGGCCATTAAACAAGGTGGCACAACCCTGAAAGACTTCGCCCAGACTGACGGCAAGCCCGGTTATTTCAGCCAGTCACTCAACGTATACGGCCGTGCAGGTCTGCCCTGCCATAGCTGCCAACGTCCTGTAAAAAAGATCACCCAGGCCCAACGCTCCACTTTTTATTGCCCGAAATGCCAGCACTAGCGAACTGATTTTCTCATTATTTACATTACAAAACAAAAGGTTAGCAAAAAACCGTCTAAAATGATATGATACTGCCCGATTCCAGCGAGGTAGAACACAGCATGAACATGAACGAAATGATGGATGGCGAAATCAGTGCCTGCGGCGGCAAAGAACCCTTCGCATTACAGGTTCTGGGTGACAGCATGGAGCCCGAGTTCAGAGATGGTGCCATCATTGTTGTTGATCCAGGCGTACCGCTCCATCATGCCGCCTATGTTGTAATCGACTACCAAGGCGAAACCAGCTTGCGCCAATTTATCGTGCGTGATGAAAAACACTACCTGGTAGCCCTGAACGACAAATACCCTGAAATATTAATTGAAGAAGAGTACAACCTGCGCGGTATCGTTTCACAACAGGCGCGCAGTCGTAAACTGGGTATCAAAAAGGCCATTCACTACCTGCGTTAAACAGCGTTATTTTATTATCATTTGATAATAAAATGAAAGATGACATAAGTCATGTTTTGCGCATTTAAAACAAGATCAACGCGCCCTGCATCACCCGTTTTATACAAACCATGGTAGTCTGTATTCATGGTATACAAAAACAGAGGTGAGAAATGTCCTGGTTAAATTCTTTATTGATTACATCGGCGTATGGTGCAGGTGTTGCCCTGGTAATCTGGCTGGTTTCCATGATAGCCGGCGACACAGGCGTATGGATGGTCGGTGTATTAACTGCCGTATTTGCTATAGTCTGGTTCTGGGTACATATGGGAATCAACGACCCCGAATTAGGTAACCGCCATCACCTGAAATAACAGACAAGGCATGCAAGACAGGGGAAGGGACGATGGCTCTCTTCCCCTTATTTAATTCAGGCTAACACTGCTCCCAGGGCAAACCACGAAATCGCCAACCACCCATCGTACTGCGTTGATGATTCTCGTCCAGTTCTCCTTCAAATCCTTCATCGATATGAAAAACATTCTCCACCCCGGCCTCAACCAGTTTATGTCCAGCCTCTTTTGAACGTTTACCACTACGACAAATAAGGATAATCGGCGCGCACTGCTCACCTGGCTCGCATGACAAACCGCCTAACATAAGCTGGCGAATCTCGGTAACAAAATGCGGGTTGACGGTCCAGTCCGGCTCATCTATCCAGGCCACATGCACCGCCTCTTTAGGATGACCGACAAACAGAAATTCCATCGACGAACGGATATCAACCAGCACGGCACGATGATCCTGCTGCATCATCTCCCAGGCCTGCTGGGGTGTCAGGCTACCTAAGTTCTCATGCTCTTCACTCATTACCCGATAATAGCCGATGCGCCAGACTTAGGCGAATACATTGCCTGAAAATAGACCGAGTGTACTACCGAAGCCCTTTTGACAGGCAAAATAAAAGGCCTCGAAGGCCTTTTACTCTGGCACAACAGGGGAATGGCTCAGGCGACTTCCTCGCCCTGCAATTGCTTGTATTTTTCCATGAGTTCATCCTGGTTTTCTTCGCGCTCAGGATCTTTCGGAATGCAATCGACCGGACACACATCCACGCACTGAGGCGTATCGTAGTGGCCTACGCACTCGGTACATAGATCGGGGTTGATCTCGTAGATTTCATCGCCCTGAAAAATCGCGGCATTCGGGCATTCCGGCTCGCATACATCACAATTTATGCATTCGTCGGTGATCATTAATGCCATTTTATTCTCCTGACCCGTCTGGGATCCGATATTCTGAATAATTCTATATTAGCGCATTCTTCTATTTAATGCAGCCATGACTTTCTCGTGGACAAAATCACTCACATCACCCCCGAGAGAGGCTATTTCCTTGACCAGACTGGAAGAAATATAGCTGTATTGCTCGGCCGGGGTCAGGAATAGCGTCTCAATACGAGGCGCCAAACGACGATTCATGCCGGCCAGCTGAAATTCATATTCAAAGTCTGACACTGCTCGCAGTCCTCGCAGGATGACCTGCGCATCATGTTTTTGCACAAAATCAACCAGCAGGCTATCAAAGCTGCATACCTTGATATTATCGGCCCCAATCAGTATTTCTTCAGCCAGTGAAACCCGCTCCTCAATACTGAAAGTCGTTGCTTTTGATGTCTTTTCTGCAACCGCGACGATCACGACATCAAACAACCTTGCGGCACGATTCACCAGATCCGTGTGGCCGTTGGTGATCGGGTCAAATGTACCCGGGTAGATCGCGATCGTTTTACTCATGGTTTACCGTCATGCCTGTATCAAGTAATAGCTGACCTGGCCTGCCTGTTTGCTTTTCAGTATTTGCCAGTCGCCGGGCAGATCCGGCACACCCAGCTGGCTTTCCTGTTCAAGGTATAACAGGCCTTCAGGTTTAAGACACTGAGTATCATACATTTTTTTTAAACAATCAGATACCAGTCCCTTACCATAGGGCGGATCGAGAAACAGGATATCGATCGATGCAGCCTGAATATTTGACATAAACATCAACGCATCCGATTGAATTAACTCACTTTTATCAGCCAACTTTAACAAATCAATGTTCTGTTGCAAGGCCTTGTAAATATGCGGCTCACGCTCAACAAACAAGGCTTTGGCCGCCCCTCTCGATAGCGCTTCAAATCCCAGTACACCGGTACCGGCAAACAAGTCCAGACATACTGCGCCGGGTATATAGGCTTGCAGCCAGTTAAATACCGTTTCGCGCACCCGGTCAGGTGTGGGACGCAGGCCTTCGGCATCAGGAAAGGTGAGTTTGCGGCCACGGTGTTCACCACCGATGATACGGACCTGGTTTGTGGCTGGTTTGCGGGGTTTGGGTTGGCGGTGGGGCATGGGGGTATTTTAGGGGTTTTGGGGGAAGATAGGTAGTATTGGCGGTTGGGCTTATGTCTGCTGTAGGAGCGGTCTCATGGCCGCGAAAGATCTGGCCTTGATGATTGGTTATGTTCAGTAGCCTAAATAACCCCTCATAGTCCAAAGGGCCGGGTCCCGCCCCGGCGGGCGGGGTACTTTTGTTTCGGCAAAAGTACCCAAAACCATTTTCCCGGAGGCTATGTCGGCTGCGCCGATTCCCTCGCTTCAGCCCATAAAAATGGTCGCGGCGCGAACTCGCGCTGTGCTCCGCACTAATCGCGCTCAAACATGCGCTTGCTTTGACCATTTTTCTCTATGGGCTTCACTCGGCATAACCAACGGTAGGGAATACAAGATCAAGGTTGTAGAAGTGCTAGGCGAATGGAAAAAACCCAATTGTTCCAGTAAAACCCATTCGGAGTGACACGTCCCGTTGGCGCAGCCGAGCATCGCAGGAAAAAACGGATTGAGAGAGCCGGTGTCTGAGCAGTCATACAGCTTCGCTGTATGACTGCGAGTTTCGGCGAACGCCGTTTTTTGCGAGAAGCGCAGGGAACCCCTCAATGAAATTGAGGGGCAAGCCGTCGGGGGCCCTTTCTTTTGGGTACTTTTCTTTGGGCAAGCAAAGAAAAGTACCACGGCTGCCGGGACGGGCCCCGGCCCTTTTAAATTAACTGCATAGTCAAATCACAGGAAACATATCCAACGCCATCTGCCAACACTAACCCCAACCCCACTCAAATCACATTCACCGCTGATGCAATGCCCACCCCGCAAACGGCTCGATCTCATCTCGGTTCATCAGCACCAGCTGGTAGGCATTTGGATTAAGCGAATGATCTGTCGTAGTATCAACGGATAAACGCTGCAATACATAGCCTATCAGGGCGCGTTTAACATTGAGCCGGATAATGCCATTGCTGGCATTATAATCGAGCATCAGGATTTCGCGTTTTGCATCACTCAGACCCGGGTGTGGCGTAAATTCCAGTGAAATGGTTTCGACCCAGTCATCGTCATATTTCATGCTCGATTCACCCTCGACCTCGAGCATGCGGGCTTCGGTAATGCGTGACAACACGTAGTCACGAAAATCAAACGATTCTTCACTGTAGGCGCGGATATGCCAGCGCAGACCAGTATTGATCAACGAATGGGGTTCGATGATTCGTTGATTATCAGACTCCCTGTCCGACAGGGAATGGTAGCTCAGCTCGAGTTTTTTATGGTGCCGGGTGGCCCTGAGAATCTGTGCCAGTATGTGTTTGTCTGGCAGCCGAGTCGGTAAGGGCAGGGAATCAACCGGGACGCCGTATACCAGCTTGTCCCTGTCGGGGTTGCCCGCGTGGGGCAGGTTGCCCGCAATAATGGGCAAGACCAGTTCGGGTGACAGGTCGGTCACAACCTCCCTGAAGCCTGTATTGGGCACAAAACCAAAGACATTATGTTTGTAGATCAGGTTGTCCGGCGCCAGTTGGCCATAAAGCTTGAGGTCTTTGGTGGCGGCGGCATCGGAGATGCCGAAGGTGTTGGCAACATCACTGCGTGTGACCACACCCGTATAAAATGCCATTAATTCAATGTATTGGAGTCGCTGGCGCGTATTCCATTTCACTGATTCAAGTGATTTTTGTGCCTCGGCCATAACTCATTCCCCATAGAAAACAGAGGGATTATAGCCTATACGCTGTATAATCGCTATAAAAAGTACTAGGTAGTAAAAAATGCAAAGGTAATAAAAAGTATTGACATCGAAAAAAGTATAGCCTAAAGTAAGCACATATTGTGATCAGCAGGATTACAAACCGGAATTTAAACAAGAGCGAATACAATAATCGTACTGGAGAACAACATGTCGGATGATCAAAAGAAAAAAGCATTATCAGCAGCGCTGGGTCAAATAGAGAAGCAGTTCGGAAAGGGCTCGGTCATGCGTATGGGCGATGACACGACCATGCGTGACATCGAAGCGGTTTCAACCGGCTCACTGGGTCTGGATATCGCGCTGGGTATAGGCGGTCTGCCAAAGGGACGTGTTGTTGAAATCTATGGTCCTGAATCTTCCGGCAAGACAACCCTGACCCTGCAGGTGATTGCCGAAGCGCAAAAAATGGGTGGTACCGCAGCATTTGTCGATGCCGAACATGCGTTGGACCCGCTGTACGCAGAAAAGCTGGGTGTGGATGTTGACGAACTGCTGGTATCGCAACCCGACACAGGTGAGCAGGCACTGGAAATTACCGACATGCTGGTGCGTTCCGGGGCTGTCAATGTTGTGGTAATCGACTCGGTAGCGGCATTGACCCCGAAGGCGGAAATCGAAGGCGATATGGGTGATTCCCACATGGGTTTGCAGGCACGGCTGTTATCACAGGCACTCAGAAAACTGACCGCCAATATCAAACGATCGAATACCCTGGTGATATTCATTAACCAGTTGCGTATGAAGATCGGTGTCATGTTCGGTAACCCGGAAACAACCACAGGTGGTAATGCCTTGAAATTCTATTCATCTGTACGCCTGGACATACGTCGTATCGGTGCGATCAAGAAAGGCGACGAGATCATCGGTAACGACACCCGCGTCAAGGTTGTTAAAAACAAGGTAGCACCACCGTTTAAACAAACCGAGTTTGAAATACTGTACGGTGAAGGCATTTCGCATGAAGGCGAACTGATCAAGTTAGGTGTTGACCACGGTTTTGTTGACAAGTCCGGTGCCTGGTATAGCTATAACGGTGAAAAGATAGGCCAGGGCAAGGACAACGTGAGAAAGTTCCTGATTGATAACCCGGAGATTGCCGATGAAATTGAATCACAGATTCGTGGCAAGCTGTTGGGTACGGAAAGTGAAGTACCTATGGAAGAAGCAGAAGAAGCAGAAGTAGAAGCGTAAAAAGACTATTAGCCTGTAGGAGCGGCCCCATGGCCGCGAATAAATTTCTATCGCGGCCATGGGGCCGCTCCTACAGTTTGCTAGCTGCCGAACGGGGCTGGTCTGGAATATAGATAACCCTGCGCATAGTCAACGCCAATCTCTTTCAATAATTCAACCTGGTTTTCATCTTCAACAAATTCCGCGATGGTTTTCAGCCCCATAATGTGGCCGATATTATTGATGGATTCGATCATTGCCGAGTCAACATTGTCATGCAGCATGTCGCGGATAAAACTGCCATCGATTTTCAGGTAATCGACGGGCAGGTTTTTTAAATAGGTAAAAGAACTCAGGCCGCTGCCAAAATCATCGAGCGCAAAACGACATCCCTTGGCCTTGAGTGTTTGTATAAAATGCGAGGCCTGTTTGAGGTTGGAAACGGCCGCGGTTTCGGTCACCTCAAAACATATCCAGCTTGCGGGAAAGCTGACGTAATCGATCTTGGCAATAATAAATTCGAGAAACTCGGTATTGGTCAAAGAGGCACCAGACAGGTTGATTGAATACATCTTCTGGCTCTGTTCGCCCTGCTTGAACTGATGTTCGAGGGTCATGAATGACTTGCTGACAACCCACCGGTCAATGTTTTGCATCATGCCATAGCGCTCGGCTGCAGGTATAAATCCCATGGGTGGAATGAGTTTACCGTTGTCATGAATACGCACGAGGATTTCATGAAACACTGGCAGGTCATCATGTGCATCAGACAGTGCGATTATTTTCTGGTGATAGAGCACAAATGCGTTTTCATCAAATGCGCGATTTATCTGGTGTACCCATTGCATTTCAACGCGTTGTCGGGAAAGGTCATGGTCATCCTGTTGGTAAACGTGTATTCGATTACGGCCATTGTCCTTGGCGACAAAGCAGGCAGCATCCGCCATGCTGAGCAGTTCGGTAACGGTTTGCTGGTGACTGTTGATCTCGACAATACCGATGCTGACACCGATTTCAAAAATCTTGTCTTCCCATACGAAACGGAAATCCTTGATGGTTTGACGAATACCATCGGCTATTTCTGTTCCTCGCTCCAGCGTACATTGATCAAACAGGATGCCGAATTCATCACCACCCAGACGGGCAATGGTATCGGTTTCGCGGATGCTGTTTAGCAGAATGGCAGATAACTGCTTCAGTAATTCATCACCGGCAACATGACCACAGGTATCATTAACCAGCTTGAACTGGTCCAGGTCCATGTAGCACAAAATGCTGGCCTGGGATTGATGTTGGGTGTGGTTAATGCGGCTCTGCAAGCGTTTTTCAAATTCGCTACGGTTATATAAACCGGTGTGTGCATCATGACTGGCCTGGTAGGCCAGCTTGCTGGACATGTCCCTGATAGCGGTGACGTCATGAAATACAAGCACAGCCCCCGTCAGTTGTCCTTCGCTATTATGGATAGGTGAGGCCGATTCCTGAACGGCAAATTCGGTACCATCCTGTCGTTGAAACAGACGAATGCTGGGCGAGATTATCCCTTTTTTGTTGGTAAGGCAGGCCAGAATAGAGTGCGGGTAAGCCGGGCTGTCTTCATTCAGGTCAACCGGGTTGTATACTTTGGCGATATCGATACCCGTGGCTTCATCTGACTTCCAGCCGGTAATATTTTCGGCCGACGGGTTCATGTATTCGATCTTGCCTTCGATGTTGGTGGTTATAACGCCATCAACAATGGACTTGAGTGTCACCAGCGCGCGTTCCTTTTCATGGTGCAAAGCGGCTTCGATATTTTTTCGATCGGTAATGTCGCGTATCAAGCCTTCGATACCGGCATATTCATTGTTACTATCGAAAATGGAGTGAACGTTGATCAGTGCCCAGACGCCGTGCCCATCGCGATGTTTGAGTTCCACTTCGTAGTTGTCCAGCCTTCCGTTATTCAACTGCAGGGTGAGCAGAAACTCTTCGCGCTTTTCAGGGTGCATGTACAGGTCGGTGACCTTCATGCCTATTAGCTCTTCCGCGCTAAAACCGGTCAGGGTTTCAGATGCCGGGCTGACATAGGTAAGGCAGCCCGTGCTATCAACGCGGTAAAGGGTATCCTTCATGCTTCGAATGACAAGCGCGGCATCTTCCGAACTGAGCTGCGGAGTTTTGGTAATATTGTTAATATTATCTTGTGATTTCATATGTTAACTTTAGTTAAACATTTACTGTTAAGCAATCAACATTGTATATGATCAGATAAATTGTCCCATAAAACTGTTAAATGGATAACAATATTTATAATGTGGCAAATAGCGCGGAAAACACGAAATGAATGATGAACAGGCGCAAATACATGACAGTGCCATCAGGATGTTGAGCCTGCGAGAGCACAGTCGTTTTGAACTCAGGCGAAAGCTTGCTCAGAAAAAGCAATTTGCTGCAGGCGACATCGAGCCCGTGCTGGATGCGTTGCAGGCAGACGGTTTGCAAAGTGATCACCGTTTTGCAGAGCAGTACATACGCTCGCGCAGCAACAAGGGCTATGGCCCGAACCGCATCAGGTTGGAACTCAAGGAAAAAGGCATCAGTGATGATCTGGCCAGCATCGGTTTTGAACAGTCAGAAATAGACTGGTTTGAACTCGTCAGGCAGGTAAAGCATAAAAAGTTCAAGGACAAAATTGCCACAGACTGGCAGGAAAAAAGTAAACAGATAAAATTCCTTGATTACCGGGGCTTTACGCAAGAACAGATCCGCACCTGTGTTGATGAAAATGAATACGATTGATATCTATATGAATGATTTTATGGGTATTCTGCTTCTGTTTCGCTTCGCAGGCAGGTAAAATGACCGATAAAGCAGACCGAACTAATCAATGAAGTATGTGGGGATAAGCAAAGGCAAATGGCTAGTAGCGCGCAAATAAGAAAGCAGTTCCTGGAGTATTTTAAACAACATGGCCACGAGCCTGTTGCCAGTAGTCCCCTGGTGCCTGCAAACGACCCGACCTTATTGTTTACCAATGCCGGTATGGTGCAGTTCAAGGACGTCTTTGTCGGCCGTGAAAGCCGCGCCTATCACCGTGCCTGTTCATCACAGCGCTGTGTGCGTGCCGGCGGCAAGCACAACGACCTGGAAAATGTAGGTTATACCGCGCGCCACCATACCTTTTTTGAAATGCTGGGCAATTTCAGTTTTGGCGATTATTTCAAGCGTGAAGCGATTCAGTACGCCTGGGAGTTCCTGACCGAGGTAGCCAAGCTGCCCGCAGATAAACTCTGGGTGACCGTCTATGCCGAAGACGACGAGGCTGCCGATATCTGGCTGCAGGAAATCAAGGTTGATCCAGCGCGTTTCAGCCGCATCGGCGACAAGCCCGGTGGTAAAAAACACGAGAGCGACAACTTCTGGTCGATGGGCGATACCGGCCCCTGTGGCCCTTGTTCCGAGATCTTTTATGACCATGGCGAGTCGATACCGGGTGGACCTCCGGGCACACCGGAAGAAGACGGCGATCGCTACATCGAGATCTGGAACCTGGTGTTCATGCAGTTTGACCGCGATAGCGATGGCAATATGACGCCCTTGCCCAAGCCCTCCGTCGATACAGGCATGGGCCTGGAAAGGCTTGCCGCGATCCTCCAGGGCGGTCATTCCAACTACGACATCGACCTGTTCCAGAACCTGATCAAGGCCGCCGGCAAGGCCACCGGCTGCAAGGACCTGGAAGACAATTCGCTCAAGGTCATCGCTGACCATATCCGCGCCTGTGCCTTTCTGATCACCGACGAGGTGTTGCCGTCGAATGAAGGCCGGGGTTATGTGCTGCGGCGTATTATCCGTCGTGCCATCCGGCATGGTTACCAGCTGGGGCAGGTGCAACCCTTCTTTTTCAAACTCGTTGATGCACTCGTCGCCGAAATGGGCGAAGCCTACCCCGAACTGGTCAAGGCCCAGGAGCAGGTCAAACGTGTACTCAAAATGGAAGAGGAAAAGTTTGCCGAAACCCTGGAGCAGGGTATGAAGATCCTCGAGGCCGACATCAAGGACATGCAAGGCACGGTGATACCCGGCGATACTGTCTTCAAACTGTATGACACTTACGGTTTTCCAGTCGACCTGACGGCCGATATTGCACGTGAAAAACAACTGACACTCGATATGCCGGGTTATGAAAAGGCCATGGATCATCAGCGCGAGATGGCGCGTTCGGCCAGTCACTTTGTCGGCGAGCACGGCGCAGACCTGGGCCTTGAAGGCAGCACCGAATTTACAGGATACGAACACCTCGATGACCAGGTTGAAGTACTGAACCTGGTGCGCAACGGTGAGCAGGTTGACACCTTGCAGGCTGGTGAGCAAGGCATGGTGGTCGTTGATCAGACCCCGTTTTATGCCGAATCCGGTGGCCAGGCAGGTGACTCGGGCAGCCTGGAATCTGCTGCCGGCACCTTCCAGGTACAGGACACCCAGAAGCAGGGCGGGGTCTTTACCCACATTGGTGTGCTTGAAAAAGGTGAACTGTATGTGGGTGACAAACTGCACGCCAGGGTCGACCAGGCCAGGCGCCAGGCAACCGCACTCAACCATTCTGCCACACATTTACTACATGCCGCGCTGCGCGAGGTTCTGGGTGAACATGTCGCGCAAAAAGGCTCATTGGTCGACGCCGAACGCCTGCGTTTCGACTTTTCGCATTTTGAACCCGTCACAGAACAACAGATTCAGACCATCGAAAACAGGGTGAATGAGCAGGTTCGCCTGAACACCGCCGTGGAAACGAAGGTCACCGATTTTGACACCGCCGTGGCCGAAGGGGCGATGGCCCTGTTTGGCGAAAAATATGGCGACGAAGTCCGCATGCTGAAGATCGGTGCATTTTCTACCGAGCTGTGTGGCGGCACCCATGTAAAGCGGGCAGGTGATATCGGCCTGTGCAAGATCACCAGTGAATCGGGTATCGCCTCAGGCGTGCGTCGCATTGAGGCACTCACCGGCCAGGCCGCACTCGAACATGTCGAACAAACCGAAGCCAGCCTGCGTCAGATAGCACAGCTGCTAAAAGGCTCGCAGGAAAACGTCGGCAGTAAGGTACAGCAGGTACTCGACAAAAACCGCAAACTGGAGAAAGAACTCGAACAGCTCAAGGGCAAGCTCGCCAGCTCGGCTGGAAGTGAGCTGACCTCGGCCGCCGTCGAAGTCGACGGTATCAAGGTGCTGGCTGCACGCCTGGATGGTGCTGATCCAAAATCATTACGCGACACGGTCGACCAGCTCAAAAACAAACTGGGCTCGGCCGCTGTGGTACTGGCCGCGGTCAACGGCGAAAAGGTCAGTCTTATCGCCGGCGTGACCCAGGACCAGACCAAGCGCATCAAGGCAGGCGACCTGGTCAACTCGGTAGCCACTCAGGTAGGCGGTAAGGGCGGTGGCAGGCCCGATATGGCTCAGGCCGGCGGCAACGACCCCTCCGGTCTGGACAGCGCGCTGGCGGCAGTTCCTGGGTGGATCAGTCAGCAATTAGGCTAAAATTCGCCTAAAATTCGCTAAAATCCTTTATTTATTGCCCATTTTAGGGAATAATCGTCGCCTTTTGTGGTTGGAGCCTGAACGGAAATGGCCTTACTCGTCCAAAAATACGGTGGAACATCGGTAGGTAACATCGAACGTATTGAAAACGTTGCTAAAAAAGTCAAAGCAACGCGCGATGCGGGCCATGATGTGGTCGTTGTTGTGTCCGCGATGAGTGGTGAGACTAACCGTTTGGTTGATCTGGCTCAACAAGTGACAGATAAACCCGTTCCGCGAGAGCTGGACGTGCTATTGTCTACCGGAGAACAGGTCACCATCGCCCTGCTCAGCATGGCGCTGGAAAAGGCAGGCTGTTCAGCACGCTCCTACACTGGGAGCCAGGTGCACATCCTGACCGATAGCGCGCATAACAAGGCGCGTATCCAGGACATCGACGGCTCGCGCATACGCGCCGACCTCGACGCAGGTCGTGTGGTAGTCGTCGCCGGTTTCCAGGGTATCGATGAGCATGGCAACATTACAACGCTGGGCCGTGGTGGTTCAGATACCACAGCCGTGGCACTGGCCGCTGCACTGGGTGCAGACGAATGCCAGATCTATACCGATGTCGATGGTGTCTACACCACCGACCCCAGGGTCGTGCCACACGCACGCCGACTGGAGCGGATTACATTCGAGGAAATGCTCGAAATGGCCAGCCTCGGCTCAAAGGTTTTGCAAATACGCTCGGTGGAATTTGCAGGTAAATATAATGTTCCTTTACGTGTTTTGTCTTCCATGGTTGAAGGTGGGGGCACGCTGATAACATTAGAGGATGAAGATATGGAACAAGCATTAATATCAGGTATTGCCTTTAACCGCGATGAGGCAAAGCTGACAATAGTGGGTGTACCCGATCAGCCAGGTGTGGCATCTAAAATACTGGGCCCGATAGCGAATGCCAATATCGAAGTCGATATGATCATTCAGAATATCGCCGAAGACTCCACGACTGATTTTACCTTCACCGTGCATCGCAATGACTACGACAATGCACTGGATATATTAGGTAAGGTTGCAAAGGAACTGGGCGCACGTGAAGTGTCGGGTGATAACAAAATCATCAAAATTTCACTGGTGGGTGTCGGTATGCGCTCGCACGCCGGTATTGCCAATACCATGTTCAAGGCACTGGCCGATGAAGGGATCAATATCCGCATGATCTCGACATCTGAAATAAAAGTTTCCGTCGTTGTCGACGAAAAGTATCTCGAGTTGGGCGTTCGAGCATTGCATGAGGTATTCGAGTTGGATAAACCGCTCGAAGCCTGAAGCAATAAAAAATAACACTGTCTGGGTTGAAGAAGAGGACTGAGATAAATAATATAATACTATCAATAAGATAGTAACATAATGATTATTAAAATAATCTGGCTGCTACAGTTTTTCGATCTCATGTCGATATAAGGTTCATGGGAAATTATGGTTTACATTAAACTGTAGTCATTTGGTGATAGAGGTAACGCAAGGAGATTTGCAATGTTAATTTTAACGCGACGTGTGGGTGAGACCCTCATGATCGGAGATGAGGTCACAGTAACCGTATTAGGTGTAAAGGGCAATCAAGTGCGTATTGGTGTCAATGCACCCAGGGAAGTAGCAGTACATCGTGAAGAAATTTACGAACGAATTCAAAAAGAGAACGAAGATGGAGTAGTCAGCGGAGAATAAACCGCTAGTCTGTCCAAACTGGTTTTTTTCAGTTAAAAATGCCCATGAACGAGCAATAAAACGTTCATGGGCATTTTTTTATGCGCGACATTTTGGTATTCTAGTCCGCCTCGAACAACAACCAACTGTCATATGAACAAATGCTTATGTGGCTGACAGGTTTTTGATTGAAAATGGAGAAGTGGCCGAGTTGCCTTGACCCGAAGGGTAAGGTATCCACAATGAAACCCGAAGGGGTTCTGTGGTGTGCTGACGAGCAGCGCAAGCTGCGAAGAGCGTGAACTGGAGCGCCGGGTATGAAACCCTAAAAACCGGAAAAAAGTAGTAACTGCAAGAATTGGAGAAGTGGCCGAGTGGCTGAAGGCGCTCCCCTGCTAAGGGAGTATAGGCTAATCCCTATCGAGGGTTCGAATCCCTCCTTCTCCGCCATAGGCGTTCGGAATTTTGTGATAAAAACACAATGTTTCGACAAATAACGGGGTAGGGAAAAATTCTCTATCCCGTTGTTTTTTATATATATAATGAAGTTTTACGCAGGTTGCGATAAATAATTAGAATCAAAAAAGCCTTTTTTACACGATAAAAATAGATTAACTTCTTTCCTTATTATGAAAAGTGTAAGGAAACACATCAAAATCCCCCCTGTGAAGAGCTCCAGCCTGCCTGGCTTCTCAATCGATGCGAATGTCTGCCGAAACCCGGCTTGCGATAACTTTGGTGTTTCAGCCGATGATATTAAGCAGGCTAAATTCGGTTATAAATACACTACAGTCGATGGGGTCATAAAATACCAGTGCAAACGCTGTAGCCAGAATCATCAGGCCTACAGCAATGTCAGTGTGCTCGAGGCCTTTCATCGATGTCTTCCGAACTCCATACCCTACGCGAGTTGCCCAAACCAGGGCTGTAAAAATCATTATGTGAACCTGTTTGAGCACTATCATGATGACCTGAGAGACAGACGTGAGAAGCTTTATCGAATCAATGTCAGTGATGACAAAAAGCAGTACTATCAGGCCCGCTGTCGCAATTGCGACAAGACCTTTCCCCTGTCAGAGCCACTACGGCTGCATACCAGCAAACGAAGAACCTGGCAAAAAGACATCGAAACCTTTGTCAACGCTATTGTTAATGAATCCGGGCCATCCAAGGTGATGAACCTGATGCTGATGCGCGGCGATCGTTACTATTCCCATCTCAGAACAGCTTCGAGCGCATTATTAAACTACAACAACCAGCATATCAGTAAACTGATGAAAGGAACTTATGCCCCGGAACAGATGCGGATCTTTACTGACTGTATCGTCTGCAGCATCAAGACACATCGCAAGGATGAGCGGCATCAAAAGATGAAAATCATTGTTTCAACTTGTGTGTATAACAAGCGTTCACTTGTTCTGGCATTCCATCCGTTATTTGATCAGCATAAGTTTGATGACAATGCTTTAATTGATGATATCAAACTGCCATTTGAGCAACGCCGTTATCAATACCTGAAACACCCCTTCAATAGGCGGGAAAGAGACCCGTTACCACTGCTTGGGGTAGGTGGTTATCTAATGAAGGACTTTTATGCCTATTTGGGTCATTTCCTGGTATTGAGGAAACTGCTAGGAAAGGTGAAGCAGATACATTTCTATATGGATGGAGAGGCGTCACTATACAATGCTGCTTTGACAGCCTTTTCAGACCGAATCAAATCCAGGCATTGTGATATTGTCGTCAGGAAAATGGAAAAAACCAAAAAGGGTAATAAGTCCAGAACGTCCGGAGTACTTAAACAAAAGTACAATCAGGCGAACAAGGAAGCAAGAAAGGAATATAAAGAAGCTCATCCTGGGGCAAAATCTCCTGGCAAAGTTGAATTACTTCGATTTCTATTGGCAGAAAAAATGAGGGAAGTGAATCAGGCCATCAAGGAAAATAGTACTGATAAGACCGGGGTATTGTTTCCGGAGCCGCTCTCCAAAATATACAAAACAGCAATCAGAAGCCCCAATGGGGCAGGAAAAGATTTCTGGGTAACCAACCCTGCATACAATGAGTACGGAGCAGAAACGTATTTACTGTGGTTGACCCGTACAGTAGATCGATCAAATGACGAATATGAGCTGAAATTGTATTTGAATTGTTCAATCTTCTATATCGATAATGTGTTTTCGCATTTCCGGCAACGGTCTGCGCTGATTGCCCGACCAAGATCCACAGCGACGGGTCACAAGAGTTATAACCGTAACCCGGAATTGCCACCGAACTTGATTGGCGACATTACCATTAACGTTGCTTTTTGGAATTTTTTTCTTAAATTTAGAAGTAAAGCGAAAGAAACCATTGCCTATGTGCATGGTCTGGTGAATAAAGCAGAATCACCAAGGATGAGTACTGTCTTTCAGCGCAAAATTACGTTTGCCAAGGCAAAAAGGATGAGCAAATGGCTTGGTATTTAAGCGAGATTGTGACAGATCTCTCACCGGTCGGAGAGATCCTTAGGTTATACGATCAGACAGGCGCTTTCCCGGAAGGGTCGTTTCGCGATGAATACTACGACCGATTGGTTCCATTGTTACGCCATGCCTATTTCAATACTGACCACATTGATACCGATTCCATCCCTCAGGTTTATGAGAATGACGAATACAAATGGCTGGCCTCCGGCTATCATAATCTGGTATGCCAACTGGGACTAGTAGATCAACACTATGTTGAAACTAATCATCAGTACTCTTTTGAGCTAACCAATATTGGCACCCGGGTGCTCAATCAGGATATCTCGATGCCTGAACTCATGAAGCTCAAACTACCTGAATGGAGAAATGACCAAGGAGTTCGACCCTATCAAGAGATTATCAATACTGCATCCGAATTAAAGCAGCGTGACCTGTATCCTTGTGGTGGCTTGTTACTACTTGAAGTATTGATCATATTATTAGGGCTGAACGAACCACATGGCGATATGATAATTTCCTTCGATAGAATTCATCGTCAACGAAAAGAATATTATCCTTACATGGCTGGTGAGATTCATATCGATCTCATACAGTATTCTGATTTTCTTTGGGAACAATTGAGCCAGGATGTATCCAGGTACCATGATGCCAATTACCCGGCCAGGGCAACATTACAACTCATTATGTACGCAGGGGACTTAATTTATGCCCCTGTGCCCGATGAGATCTTCGGCCTGGTGCAGTACATCACAACCGCATAATATGAGCTTACTGAAATGGATAAGAAAAATAAAACTATCAATATCGGCAAAAATAAAGACTCGTATGAAATGCCGTTGAACCTGTTACAAATGTCAACATATCTGGAGTACTTCAGTCCGAATGCAGATCGCGAACTAAACGAAATTTTTAAAAAGCTCGACCTTGATTCATCGTCACGAAAAAAATATGACAATACCATTGATTTTAAAACCGATGAAAGGGAGCGTAAAAAGTTACGGAACATCAACAAAGGGCTCACAATGGAATTGTTTGCCAGCGGTATGTTCGGATATATCGATCACCCTGTTGAGGTTAATGCCAACTGCGTAGTTAACTATACTCAGTCTGAAGGTAGTACGGACGACATGTTTGGTCGTGTAATGCCATGTAATTTTGCACAGGGTAACGTGCCGGATGTTCAGATCGATTTCGAAAATTATATGGTTCTATTGGAGGTCAGTGCCAAGTATCAGCCCTCAAAGGAAGATTATAATAAGCAATTAAACGGCGCATTGAAGCATGCGCGCTCAATACGAAAAAATGGTTATGATAAACCCATTTATTGTCTACTAATAAACGAACGCACGCTTGATCATGTTGGTAATAAATATGAGTTGAAAGAAGTGCTAGATGATATCAACTCATCAGAGCAGATATATATCACCGCGATGTCCATAGAAGAATATTCAGCTTTAGGTAAAGAGATGGCAAAGACATACGAGGCTGAGATTTCAAATTTAAGCAGCGATGATTTACATACTGTATTCAACGAGACCGTAAAAAAAGGTATTTACGGAAGGTTTGATGATTTACTGGTAAAACATTTTGGTGATGTGAAAGATCAAGAACATGGTTCTTGGTTTTGAAATTTAGCCTAATAATTCAACTTTAAGTAATGATTGTCAGATTTATTGATATATATAGGCCATGAGTTATGGTTTAATAACCATTAAAACGTTACGTGTATTAGATTGGACTAATAAGGGCAGACTTTAAAATGGAAAACTCTACTGACCAGCTCTTCTACATTTTCGCTGCTTTTGCATTCGCGACCGGCGTATTCGCTATCGCTCTATATTCCAGGGCATTAAAACTAAAGAAAAGCATCAACATCATGGTGTCAGAAATGGCTGAAAAGCCCGTTCCAGTGCTTGTTGAAGAACTAGAGAAGAAGAAGTTATCTGTCTCCGAAAAGCTTCAAAATGGTAATGATGTGCTTTCCAAGTTGCTTGTTGCATATACAAAAGCAGAGTCACAGGTCAACCAAATTAAAGCAGGCCTACCACCTCCCAACTTTAAAATCGATGATGATGAAAACCTAAAGTCTGCTATTCAAGAGATTCGTGCTAAGCAATATGATCTCATTTCAAGGCAACAGGCAACGAGTTCGCTTTCGGACTGGGAATGGTTTGGAAGCAAGTCTGACGGAAGAAAACTATTAAAAGTCTACAACAAGCTGATGATTAGTGCATTTAATGCAGAATTTGATATGGCCAGGGCCAAAATGCGCCATGGCAGTTATGATGCCGCGATCAATAAGCTCAGTGCGAGTATCAAAGCACTTGAAAAATTGGCTGAAACCGTCAATGTGATGATTTCCTTAGAATACGAAACTATGAAAGAGGATGAACTCAACATATGGCACGCAGACCTTGTGCGCAAACATGAAGAAAAAGAATCCAGGAAAAAGCAAAAAGCTATTCTTCGAGAGCAAAATAAAGTTCTTGGGAAATTATCTGATGATGAGGATGAAGGGGATGAGGAAGAAATCGAAAACCAGTTGGAAGTTTGCTCTGCAGAGCTTGAAAAGGCTCGTGAACGGGCCAAGCAGATAGCGGGTGACGATTTAGCTAAAATGGAATTGGAAATTGAGAAAATAGAAGAGGAAAAACGGAAACTTGAAGCTAAATTTGAACGATCTACATCACAGGCTCAAATTACACGGGCCGGCTACATATATGTCATTTCCAATATAGGTAGCTTCGGGGAAGGAGTATGTAAGATAGGTATGACCCGACGCCTGGAGCCAATGGACAGGGTGGTCGAGCTGGGTGATGCTAGTGTCCCATACCGTTTCGATGTGCACACCCTGGCTTTTGTGGAAGATGCTCCAAAACTTGAAAAGTCCCTACATACGGTATTTAGCTCTAAACGTGTCAATAAAGAAAATCACCGTAAAGAATTCTTCTACGTTTCCCCTGAAGAAGTGAAAGATGCAATGGATAATGTCGGTATTAAATCGTCTTGGTATTATGAATGCGATGCCAGAGAATACCGAGAATCAGAGCTGTTAAGGGAAGCGATGCACGGAGAGCGACATCGCCAAAGAGCAACCTCCGCCGAGCTTCCTGAAACAATATAACAATATAAGGAATAATCATGTACATGGCCATCACAGCTGTAGTTTTTATCGCCGCCTTGGTTGCTCTGGTCTTCAGCGTAGTATATCTCATAAAAATGAAGTCACAGTACAATACGCTAATGATCGACTATGGGCCCGTAGATACTTTAAAAAAAGAGATGTCCAGACTCACTAAAAATTATTCTGACCTGCAGCAAAAGTACAAAGACAAACGCAGTAACCTTCAAAAATTTGAAGGCATTATTAATACCTACAACCTAGGGGTGGGTACTATTGATGTTAGCGCCTACAAGCCTCTCCACGAAACCCGGGATGTTTCTGTTCTGGAGGCAGAACTAGTGAAGGTGAAGGATAAAGCCAAGGCGCTCGTCAGTACCAAACGTGCCTGCATATCTCGATTACCTTCAAGCTTAGCTTTGAATGGAAAAAAAGGTGCTGCTAAAACCTTTGTTAACCGAGAAATAAGACTGCGTATCAGGTGCCTGGATAACGAAGTAAAGGCTGCCATCGCTGCTGTAGAATGGAATAATATTAATCGTCTCATAGAGCGTGTTCGCAGTAAGTTCCAGGAGATCAATAATGACAGTAAGCTGGTCAAGATATTTCTCGAGCAGGAATATCTAAATCTTAAGGTGCTTGAGCTCCGCTTGAATTATGAGATCAAACAACTGAAGACAGACCTTAAAGAAGAGGAAAAAGAGGAACGACGACGGATCAGGGAAGAAGAGCGTGATGAAATGCGCGTAAAAAAGGAACTTGAAAAGGCTGAACGTGATCGAGCACGAATGGAGAAACTGGTGGGTCAGGAGTTAGCTAAGATCAATGAAGCGACAGACGCTCAAAAAGAAAAATTAGCCCTTCATCAAAAAGAACTGGAGCTGTTAAGAGCGAAAGAGGCTAGAGCGATGTCGTTAGCTCAGCAGACACGTGCCGGCTATGTGTATATCATATCAAACACAGCCTCATTTGGAGAGGGAATATGCAAAATCGGAATGACCAGGCGTTTGGATCCCAATGACAGAGTTAAAGAGCTTGGTGATGCTTCTGTACCTGAGATCTTCACTGTACATGCTTTTATCTATACCGAGGATGCCCCAACACTGGAGAAGTATTTCCATGACTACTTCAAAGATCACCGGGTAAATCTCGTTAATCGGAGAAAAGAGTTTTTCCGCGTAGCATCAGATGATGCCCTTAAAGCGTTAGACGGTTACGAGGGGCATTATAAATTAGAGAATACAGGGTTGTTGTAATTAATTTATTAAAACTAAGCTGATGATCCATAAAGAAACAATAAGAAGAGTCGTCGAGAGCACAGATCATTTTTCTGGAAAGGTGTTTACGTTCACAATTCAGTCCTTGATTATCGTCTCACTTATAACATTTTCCATTGATACGCTACCAGACCTATCGCAACAAACTAAAACCTATTTAAGAGTTACAGAGATTATTACTGTAGCAATATTCACGATTGAATATTTGCTCAGGATTTTTATATCCGAAAGAAAAATTAAATTTATATTTAGTTTTTATGGGCTGGTAGATTTAGCCGCTATACTTCCATTTTACATAGCTTCTGGTATTGATCTCCGTGCTATTAGGGTGTTTAGGCTTCTTCGTTTGGTACGGATACTAAAGCTACTCAAATATAGCAAGGCTATTGATAGATTTTATCGTGCCTTGGTTATAGTAAAAGAAGAACTTGTTCTATTTGGATTTGTAACAGCAATTATGATTTATCTCTCTGCCGTCGGAATTTATTATTTTGAAAACCCTATTCAGCCTGAAGTTTTCAAATCAGTTTTTCATAGCCTTTGGTGGGCGGTAACAACTCTTACCACTGTAGGGTATGGTGACATGTATCCAATAACAGCAGGGGGTAAACTGTTTACATTTGTTGTCCTGATGATAGGTTTAGGTATTGTTGCAGTTCCTACTGGCCTTATTGCATCGGCACTTTCGCAAGTGCGTGATAATGATGCAGCATAATAAAATGCATTAGTATTGTAAGAAGAACATGTTTGTTGTTAGAAATATATGGTTAATGCGAGTTTATGATGAAGGATAAAGTTATAAAAAGTAGTTTTAAGTCAGGTGATAAGGAATTTGTCACTTATGCTAATGAGTGGGATCTGTATAACGGAGAAATCTCATGGGATGATATAACGATTACTCAGCAAAATAGAATTATTAACGCAATGACCAGTGACTATGAAAATAGCAGTGAGTCAATAAGCGATATTATCATGGAGATTGGTGTTAGGAAAAAACCAACTGAAGGGTTAAGCGCCCTGCTTCTCGCAATATCTTTTCTATTTGAGCATGCCAGGTTAATCCAGAATGCAACAGAATGGAATGATGCACAAAAAGCAATTATTGAAAAGTTTCTTAATGGAACAATGCTCGGTCGCAGGTTAGAAAAACTATTTTCAGGTGAGGATGTTCAAGATATAAGCGATTGCGCAATATATGAAGCTGAATTAGAACGATTATCGGGTGATTATATGTATAACGAAATGCTCGATTTAAAACATGATGAATTCAAGTCGTTTTCCCAACAAGTTCTTAGCTTGCTACCAGGAGATACTAACATAGATGGTGAAAAAGCAGCAGTTTTACGATTTCTAACTTCTAAGAAACTATCTACTAGTGACGATATTGCAAGTTTTGAAGACGAAATAAAAAATTATAGTGCTAAAAACGCCATTGGCAACTTAAAGAAACAAGGACTAATTAATTATGTTTCTACGGAAACAGAGCCATTTTATGACACAGAATCTAGTAATGATGATGCTCTTTATAGCGACTATGTGGTTTGGCTAACTGAAGCAGGAAAAACATTAGCAAAAACAACTATAGAAGAAGCGTCAATATTTATTGACGAGAAAAATGAAAAGAACAAATCAATTCAAAAAATAAAAGCTAAGAATGTTACCGAATCTGAAATAGAAAAGAAAAAGTTAGTTGAACAGATTGATAATCAAGGTGGGTGGGTGTTTGAAGGCTTGTATCATTTAAACCGTAGAGTGAAAGCAAAAATCGTTGATGATAGATACTGGCTCTTATCTAAAGATGAAGAAGACCTAACAACGGCGATAGGCTTAGATAAAATCCCAAAAGACATGAACCGCGTTGATTTAAACAATCAATTTGGCCTAACGATTAAAAACGAGTTAGCACCCGTCGATATTAACATTTCTGAATGGGGCTCTATCTCAATTGATAGAAATGATGAGTGGGGGCAAGGAGCTAAGCACTACGATGACAATCGTTCGACACTAGAGAAAATTGGAATTAAAGACTGGAAAGGTGCTCTTTTATTTCTTGTATTATTTCCTGTTTTTATAGCAGACGTTATAAGTGACCGCCTTTCGTCTAAAGCCAATTCGTTTTTATGTCTGATTTTTGTAGCTGCCTCGATGAGCGTTCCCATTCTACATGGGGACTCTGGTCTCAATTCACTTGAAGATTGGTTTCATCTATTTTTAACAATTTATTTGCTACTTCCACTGATTGTTATTTGGCCAAAGTCCTCATTTAAAGGCAAATTATATTAGCACTAGTGAGACTAGCTATGCTCATACGGTGAAGCAGGAAAGCTCTATTCTCACCATTATTTTTAGAAATACCCTTTCATAATACATGGTAAATGAAAAGCTATACGGACATATTAAATTACTAAATATAAATATCTATACTAATAAATTATATAAGCTATTGATAATATAGCATATATTATCAGTTTAGATTTGGTTAAAAAATGGTTAAAAAAAGGTTAATAATGGTCGATATATATATAAAATGCTATATTATGAATTAGGAGCCATTTATGCAGAACCAAGCCATCATAAACAATATTAGCCAGAAAGAGTTTCTGTCATTTCGCAATAATGACGGTGAGCTCAATTATCGTGAAGTTGTGGATTTTTTGGGTCTTGATAAAAATGCTGTTTCAAAAATAGCAGGCGTTAGTAAAAGCTCTGTACGCTACGACCATAAAATACCAAGAGAGCTCAGAGAACATCTTAATCAGATCAATAATATCTGTCAGCTAGTAGCAGAATTCTTTGATGGTGACCCAGAGAAGACAGCACTATGGTTCAGCACACCGAATCCTGTATTAGGGGATTTATCTCCTCGCGATATGCTTCGTTTTGGGCGATATAAAAAGCTGCTGAAATTTATTATAAATGCGCGCCAGGAATCAGGTAGTGGGGAAAGGAAAACAGCGTAATCCACAAATACCATCAAAAGGTGCTCAGGGAAGTAAATCTAAACCAACTAAAGTACCTGGTATCAAGTATGTACTTGAGCAATTCACTGACGTAGACCTTCGACGCTGGCAAAAAACAGACCGTAGCCTGTCAGAATATAACATACGCTTTTTTTACCATTTGGAAGGTCAGCGTGCATCAAAACGCCATGACTTGTTAGAGGCGCTACAGACTGTTAAGCCTGTTGAGTGCAATATAGACCAGTGGTTTCGTATGGTTTCATACAAATATTCACTAAACCCATTGTCATCTCGTGGCAGTTTAAGTCTGCACGGCGGTCGTTTTAATTATGGTGTGGATCTTGATTGTGCCAGTTTGACACATTTTAATGCGCTCTACATTGCAAGTAGTCAGGAAACAGCATACATCGAAAGACTTGGACCTAAACGAAAAGGAAAATTAAGTCGCTTCGACATGGCATTACAAAAAGAGGAATCATTTTCAACTTTCATATTGGAAGGTCATGTCTATAACCTATTTGATCTAACAAACGCAAATAATTTAAAATCATTTATTAAGGTAACAAATACTTTTGGTATTTCACCTGAAATCAGGCAAATGGCAATAGACCTCACTATTGATAAGCCGCAAATGATACGAAAACCAAGGGAGTTGAGAGAACACCTAATGGCAGCCAACTGGCGATATTGGCCTATGCAATTTGATGTGCCGTATAACTCACAGGTTTTTGGTGAGTTGTTACTAAGAGCAGGGTTTGATGGAGTCCTATATAAATCACAGTATGGGACTGGTAAATGTATGGCAATATTTCCAGAGAATCTTAATAATTCTGATTCATATGTTCATATACTAGGTGATCCTCCAAGTGATACGGTAATTACATCGCTTAATGCTGAAACATGGGAAAAATTAATTTGAGTATTATATTTATTTGTTCTGAGTCATGTTGTTGTGAGATAGATAGTAATGGATAGAATCCCTGTAAACGATACAATTATTTATTCTTTGGCTCGTCTCATTGATGATGCTCAAAAGGATAGGCGAGATCCTAGTCATTCTGATATTGAGTTTCAACTTGGCAGGGCTGGTCTAATTCACGCCGATCCAAACAAAGATGGTTCCCCTGTAGGTAAAGCAAAAAGACTTCGTATAGTGCTTAATTGGGCCGTAGAAAATGATACGTCTAAAGCAGAAAAATTAGCAGCCGGAATAATTGCAACTGTCAAAGGGTGTGGAGGGTTTCGTGACGCCTCACCTAATTTTGTGGGTTCTGATGCAATTATCGATTTAAGTGCAGCTTTACGTCCAGAAGGCATTATCTTGGGAGAAGATGGTTCTATGTCACCGATTGCACTGGATAGTCTCTCCGGGCATGATCTTACGAAGGCACTGCGTAGCTATGTAAACCGAGCTAAAAAAGGAATTGAAGACGCCGCATTGGTTGTGGGAACAAGTAAAGACTTAATGGAAGCGGTAGCGGCTCATGTAATACAAGAGATCTGGGGTAGTTATCCTTCTACAGTCAACTTCCCAAACTTGTTGGGGCAGGCTTTTGTTGCGCTCGATATGGCCACTCCAGAACAGGAGCCTTCTCAAGGTGAGCATCAGCGTTGCAGATTAGAGCGCTCGCTATATGAAACTGCCTGCTCAATTAATAATCTACGAAATAAACAGGGTACTGGACACGGTCGGCCATGGGTGCCCGATTTACGTGCCTCTGAAGCAAAAGCGGCGGTCGAGTTTATCGGTGCAATCGCTGAGCTTATGCTGGATAATCTTGAAAGGAAAAAGCCATAGCAAAGCGTTGCACCGGTTAAGTCGGTGAGCGCGGTGTTATATGCTCAATTAAATCTGGGTGTCTTGTTGGTGATGGTCGTTCAGGGGGGGTAAATTATGAAGCTTACAAAACTAAAGCTTAAAAATTTTCGATGCTATCAACCAGAAACAATATTTGTTCTGGATGATCTAACGGCAATTATAGGTAAAAATGATATTGGTAAGTCTGCAGCTTTAGAAGCAATAGATGCATTTTTTAACGACTCAATTGATAAAAGTGATTTATCCACAACTGCTGATGGGAACTCTATTGAGTTAACTTGCTTTTTTGATGGTATACCGGATGTAGTCATTCTCGACACATCAGTTGAGTCATCCCCGATTGACGAAGGACTGTTGAACGCTAGTGGTCAACTAGAGATCAAAAAAATATTTACGTTTGCAGCAAGAAAGACTGTAGCTATTTATCTTGTCGCTAACTACCCATCGGATGAAAGACTAACCAACCTATTAAGCATGAAAAATACCCCTCTAAAGCAATACGCTACTGAATTAGGTGTTGACCTAGAAGGCGTAAATAAACGGAAAAATCCCCCAATAAGAGAGGCGATAAGAAACCACGTGGGTGGTGATAGAGCTATACGAGAATTAAAAGTAGATGGGAATGTTGATAACGAGGATAACCTAAAAGCTATATGGACCTCACTAAAAAAGCTTCTTCCTATTTTTTCATTGTTTAAGTCAGATAAAAGCTTTGATGACAAGGATGGGGATATAAAAGACCCATTACAGTCTGCGATAGATGAAGCATTGGGTTTGCCTGATATTAGAGATTTACTTGATCAAATTGAAGATCGCGTAAAGGAATATTCTACTGACGTAGCAGATCGGACAATTGAGAAATTAAAGAATTTCGACAAAAGTATTTCGGAACGGCTAAAATCAGATTTTGGTAAAAACCCGAATTACAGCAAGATATTCGACCTTACTCTTTTAAATGAAAATAATATTCCACTAAATAAGCGTGGCAGTGGAATTCGACGGCTAGTAATTTTGAGTTTTTTTCAGGCGCAAGCAGAAAAAAGAAAAGCTGATAAGAAAGCCCCGTCAATTATATACGCAATTGAAGAGCCAGAAACTTCTCAACATCCTAATCATCAAGAAATGATAATAGATGCATTGCATGAACTTAGTAAGCAACAAGACGTTCAAGTTTTATTCTCGACTCATAGCGCCAATCTAGTTCGGGAGATACCAATTCAGTCATTACGACACATATCACAGGATGATGATGGTGCCATCAATATTGAATATGGAAAGAACCTTAATAGCGAAGACAATGAAGCTGTTATAAACAAAATAATTGATACTCTTGGAATTCTCCCAAACCCTTCAGACAGAATTAAAGTGCTACTTTATGTCGAGGGAAATCATGATGTAAATGCCCTAAAAAGATATAGCCAAATCATGCATTTAGAAGATAACGATATCATCAATTTAATGACGTCTAATCATGTGGGGTATGTAATAACTGGTGGATCTGCATTAAAGCACTATATTGAGCAACGACATCTCGATGGGCTTGGAAAACCTGAGGTGCATATCTATGATAATGATGTTGCTGAATACAGGACCGCAGTGCAACGTATTAATGACGAGAATAACGATAAAAAGATCGCATTTAATACGACAAAACGAGAATTGGAAAACTACCTGCATCATTCCGCTATAGTTCAGGCTTATGCAGAAAATGGGACAAACAACTTGCCTTTAGAAGATATTACGGATGAAATGGATGCGCCACTAGAAGTGGCTAGATGCCTGAATACTATTACGAATAACAATTGGGATGAAGTTGACGATGACAAGAAAAAGGAATTGGCAAGCAACAAAAAAAACTTCTTAAATACTTTTGCAGTAGAGCGCATGTCAGTTGATTTAATAAAAGAACGAGGCAGTTATGATGAACTCGCGTCATGGTTTGGCGAGATTAAGCGGTTTGTCGAATGAATTACAATCAATCGCATATAATAAAGCGCTCGTGTGGGGTCTTCAATAGATAGTAAGCAGAGTTTTAACTATAAGCACGCACAACAATAGGCTAAAGAAATTCGTTATAAGCGCATTCCTTTTCTACGTTTTCTTGGCGCTCTCGGTATTGTCTGGCCAGGCCACAATACATCATCAAAATCCAGAGGTCGTTTAGTTAATCCCAGGCGCATAGCGGGGGTCATTTTATCTTTACCCACTTTGATGAAGTTATGATAGGTCCTGAGCAGGATCAGATATTTGTCCACCATCTTAGGGTTGTAGGGTGAGTAGCCATGCCAGACGGTGTTATAACCACTCGATGTGCCAATCGGGCGCTCAAAGGCATTCATTAATCGCCTCGATATTTGAAATATATTATCGACCGCATTGATTCCCGCATCCAGGTACATCTGTGCTTTGGTCAAATCATCATAGTCCTGCTCATTTCGTGAAGTAAGCCAGCATATCGCCTTTTCCGGTTCATTCATTGAAGGAAGGGGGTGTGTCACCCATTTATCCTTCCATTTTCCAATATGAGCAGCCTCCTTGATACGATCAGACATCAATAATAACTCAGCCTGTTCCTGTTTATCTTGTGGTAAGTTGGCCTTGTATTCTGACAGGGTCTCTATTGCCATCTCATACAAAGCGACTTTTTTAGGCGTGGTGAGGAATTTCGAATAGCGGACATAAAATCCGTGAGCATTACCTGTGCGAATTTCCTGTTCAAATGCTGAGATAAATCCGGCCCTGAGCATGGAATCACAGTCCATGTAGTAGAATAATTTTTCAACTCCCGCACCTTTGATCAGCATGTGCATCAGCTGGAAATGGGCATAGCAAGTATAGGGAACATGTACCTGCATACCTTCTGTTAGTATGGGATTGATAAATGCTTGATCTATATTTTGGTGCTCCCTGTCCTCAATGTCTTGTCTTGATTGTGCTGAAGCATAAATATCTGCGATTTGTTGCAGGATATCCTGACTCTTTTCGAAGCCGACTCGCTGACCCATTTTGCGCCCACCCAGGAACTCATCACAGGTCAGCCAGTATTGCGCATACTGCCTGAATGCCTCCGGTTTCAGCACATCGCCATTCAGTGCGGCATTCTTGTTGACAATGAATGAATCGGCCTCCTTATCGTAATTAGCGCACATACCCAGGATAAAGCGAGTATCCTGATCTACCGAGCACACGGTTGAGAACTGGGTATTACGCCGATCATGTTTATTGGTCCAGTTCAGTTGATACTCCTGGACATCAACGGACAATTTCATGGTTTTAGGGAGAGATACCTCACCGTCGATCATTCGCCGGTCAAACATTCCGGATAACTGGTCACAGCGCCGGCTAATAAAATCGAGTATTGCGTAATAGCTGTCCGTACTCTTAATTCCCATTCCTCGGACGGTACCGCGTACCGGGGACTTATTGACGACACGACTAAATAGATCCGATGCCAGGTGTCGGGTCTTTTGATGAATGCGAACAGGTTCTGATACAAGTAAGCGTTTTTTACATGCCTTGCATAGATATAACTGTTCGCCTGTTATCGAGTGAAACCCTGCCTTACTGTAACGCTCAGGATGTATAGCGACAGAGTATCCGGTATTTGGACAGCTAGCGGTCTTGCACGAGAGCTTCTCAGTGGCTGTGAGGATTAGCTGTGTGATCCTCTCAAATTCCGCTGAGATGCCTGTATTTGACTTGATCGGAATCTTCTCATTGCAGGATTTACACAAGAGAGCAGGAATACGACCTTTTGCTGTATTGGTGACTTTGTAGTGAAGGTCGCGATGGGGACTTGGCCCTGGTTTAACGGGTTCTTCTTTGGCTGTGATGCCAAAGTTAACGCATTGCGGGTTTTTGCAGAAATTTATCTGTAAAGTCAGTGCCTTAGAGGCACCTAATTTGAGATGAGAAGTAGGCGGAATGCGGTTTTTTGTTGGCTGGGCCATAATTCACCAATAATTTGCCACTTAATTAGTCAATAAAAGTATATATAACTTATTGAAAAATAATTAATATTAGTCAATTATATCACAAAAATCCGAACGCCTAGTTCTCCGCCATATTCAAGTAGCTAGTAACTAGTGGCTAGTAGCTAGGAAGATCGTCCTGGAAACAAGGAGGGATTTGAACCCTCGATTATATAAAGCCGGTTCGACAAAATGCCACGAAGGCATTTTGCACAGCGCAAAGCGCTGCCCCGAAGGGGCGAGTTCCACGATGGAACGAGTGAATCCCGACTGGTGCATGGAGCCCCAGCCAAATAACCCCCCCCCTAAACACCTAATCGCTAATTCAAGTAGCTAGTAACTAGTGGCTAGTAGCTAGGAAGATCGTCCTGGAAACAAGGAGGGATTTGAACCCATTGTTCACGGAAGTACAGGTGTCGCGAAGCACAAGGAAGTGCGAGAGCGACCTCGATTATATAAAGCTGGGTTCGACAAAATGCCACGAAGGCATTTTGCACAGTGCGAAGCACTGCCCGCAGGGAGAGCCCCAGGAAGGGGCGAGTGAATCCCGACTGGCTGTATGAGCCCTAGCCAAATTATCAAAAGCCAAGTTTACCTTACTGTACTGTATTAACTACCCTCCGCCATATTCAAGTAGCTAGTAACTAGTGGCTAGTAGCTAGGAAGATCGTCCTGGAAACAAGGAGGGATTTGAACCCATTGTTCACGGAAGTACAGGTGTCGCGAAGCACAAGGAAGTGCGAGAGCGACCTCGATTAAATTAAGCTGGGTTCGCACCTGGAATCCCTTCGGGCTTCATCAGGTAGGCGCATAGAACCTCTGCGAGGTTCATTATGCGTACCGCCCCCTGCGGGTCTGGGCAACCTACGCTTCACACCGGCAACAAAATGACACGAATCCACATAACCCATTGATATAAATATAAATCCTCCCAAAATAACAATCCAATATTTAATTGTTTTAATTTCCATTTAACAGAGTATAATAATATAAAGAAACACTTATATAGTGAAATGAGGAGCATGCAATGAATGTGTTACATGAACCGGAAATAAAGTTTGAAAAACTCATGCTTGAGCATGGAGTTAAAACCATTGGTCGTTCAAATGATAACGATATTGTTATTGATGACAATTCAGTCAGTGGCAAACATGCCAGGATCGCAACTTTCTTCAATGCCTCATATATCGAAGATCTGCATAGTACGAATGGTACTCATGTAAATGGTCAGCAAGTGCGCCAACGAATATTACGTGAGGGCGACACGATCAATATCGGCACACGTTGTTTCATTGTTTCAGGAATCAATAAACTCAAGGTTGTGCCTTCATAATCGCACTAACTGCTGAATAATAATCCAAATAAAAAGGGCCCCGATTAAGGGGCCCTTTTTTGTACTGATTAAAAAAAATAAAATCTTCTTCCCAATCATCTTGTAATACGCAGGCTTTATCATACACCAGCATAGGCTTGTTATCATTCCGAGCCTATTTTGATATCGCAGAAAAAATCCTTCTGGCAATTAACAGTGTTTTCACGCCCGTGTTCTACTGCAATGGGTAAACCTCTACATAAGAAATTATATTAGTCACAATCTTTCACATTTTAACTGATACTCAATTGCATGCTTGTTGTGATAACTTATTGATATATATTGAATATAGCGAATATTGTTACTTGTGAGGCATGACAATGATTAACAATTAATAAAGCCAAACTGCCATATAATAAAATCCGTACATACAATGACACTTAATTGGTGGCTGAAAATGAGCGCATTACGTGAAGAACAGAAACTAAGTAAGCAGGTAATTATTGCACAGGGTACCACTACAATAGGCCGAGGGAAAAGCAATCTCATGGTCTTGCCATTCAGGACAGTCAGCATGTTTCATGCCCAGATCATCACCTTTAATAAAACGTCGCACATAATGGACCTTGATAGTAAAAATGGCATTTATGTGAATGGTAAAAAAACCCACCACCATTTTCTGCGAGAAGGTGATAGTGTGCATATCGGCGACTACAATTTTATTGTTGCGGGTTTTGAAGAAAATTAAAAAGGCATTCAGGCTCATTATTTTTTAAACATCATTAACAACCGTATTCAAAGAACAAATAAAAAGGGCCCCGATCAAGGGGCCCTTTTTTTGTACTGATTAAAAAACTAAATCTTCTTCTCAATCATTTTGTAATACGATTGCGCGCCACCTTTCATAAAGTAATAATTCTTAATGCCGGCCTCTTCAAGAGCATACTGAAACCAGTAAGCCTGCTTACCGACCTGATCATAAACCAAAATGGTTTTCTTCTGCTTCTGTGCACGCTTCAGGTAACGTTGCAAACGTTTTTCATGGTCAAGGCTGGCCCAGCGTTCCTTGCCCGGGAAAAAACTCATACCCGCGCGCTGGTACATGTCACGAATATCCAGCACCAGAGTAGACTTATTCGACTCATGAACCTTTTTCGTAAAACTAGCTACATCCAGCAAACGTGTCTTGTACAAATCTTTTGAAATGATATCTTCGCTCTTGATCGGGCTCACATTCCTTAAAACAGAACGCGCGGGGTTGGCCTTGGCCCATTCAAACATACCCGCATCATACGCAAACACATTGCCGATCTTTTTCTTCTGCGCCTTGGTCACCGCCTTGTAAGACTTGTAACACGTGCGACCATTACAATAAAACACAATCGGCTTGGTAGTCGACTTACGCAAACTCGCAACCTTACGCTCAAAATCACTACCCGCAACAGAAATATGCTGCGCACCCTTGATACGCAGCGTCTCGAATTCATAAGCAGAGCGTGTATCGACAATCACCACATCCTTAAACTTCGCCTGCAAGTCCTTCATCTCCATAACTGGCACATCGGGAAACTCAACCCGACCAGGAAAATCCGGTTTTGCCGCCATCGAAAAAGAGGCGATAAACAACTGAAAAATAAGAACCGATATCAACGTTAAATGTTTCATAAAGTTGCTCCAAAATATTAAGTAATTGAAATATATAAATATTTACTGAATACAAATAAGAATTTATATATCACAATATAATCATATGCTAATTAACGGCAGAGAACAGACGAACTTTAGAAAAAAGTTTAAAAAAATTTCGAAAAATAACCTGAATTTTACAATGGAATAATTACCGCGCGTCCAATAATACCAAACTGGCAAACAACAAGGTAGATGAGGGAGGGCATAGTATATATAGAAAGTAAGCAAGCCAGACAAAACACCACGACAACAAGCCAACTAAATCATACGAAATCTCGACATATTATATGCTTATCAGTATAATGCCGCTTCTTCAGCGCCCGTAGCTCAGCTGGATAGAGTACCTGGCTACGAACCAGGCGGTCGCACGTTCGAATCGTGCCGGGCGCGCCATATATAAATAAAAAGGCTCCTTTATGGG